>Ga0164243_10000127_pt1 | contig 190843 bp, 139 predicted proteins | sample OricompcompostOP_FD_108781 | JGI IMG/M metagenome (GOLD analysis project Ga0164243, IMG submission 108781) | Organic Plus compost microbial communities from Emeryville, California, USA - Original compost - Organic plus compost (OP) | ecosystem: Engineered > Solid waste > Mixed feedstock >...
AGAAGTTAAACCCCTCATGGCCGATGGTACTTGGGTATTATCCCTGGGAGAGTAGGTAGCTGCCATATTTATTTTAAAGTCTCAACAGAGTTAATCCTGTTGAGACTTTTTTTTTGACCATACATTAAGATGGATGGTAGATTGCTGAAAGCTTTCGCTTGGCTGTTGAATTCCATTGGTATTTATCCCTAGAATGATTGGATTATATATCACGTGCCTTACCTGTCTTGGTTTGATTTTCCATGATCCTTTTTTTGATTCTGCTCAGGGATTGATTCTTAATACCTAAATAAGAGGCTATATGGAAAGAGGGGACCCGCTGAACTATATTGGGGTGCTGTTTTAACAGGTTAAGATAGCGCTGTTCATGGCTGAAGAACAAAAACTCTTCTGTTCTGCCCTGGGATCCATGAAAGAAATATTCGGCTAGTTTCCGGCCAAAGCGCTCCCATGATTTATGTTGTTGATACAGGTTTTGTAAGTCCTGATAAGGGATCACTAATACCTCGGCATCCTCCAGCGCTTCGATATAGTATACACAGGGATATTGGGCAAGAAAACTCCTGAATGATACGATGAATTGCCTTTCGGAGAAAAAGAATATGTTTTTCTCCTCATCTGTGTTTGGATCGTAGTAATATATCCTGAAGATACCTTTGACAACAATTCCCAGATCTTTACAGACGATATTCTGCTTGTTATAGAAATCTCCCTTGGGTATAGTTCGTCTTTTCCATAAGGAAAGACTGTTGGTAATATCCTGTTCGGTCAATTCCGCAAAGGGGGCAAGGATATCTTGTAAAAAGGTTGACTTGTCTTTGTCCATTTTTGTAATATTTATTGTTTGATAGAAGCGCATTAGAAGGCCTTTTCAGCCTAGTGCTGCTGCGTTCCTTACAGGCAATGCTATTATAAAAATAGACAAATTGTATTAATCTGCACCACTTTGCGGGTGGTGCAGAATGCTACCGTATTGTTTATGACAGCTTATTGATTTTTCTTTGCTTCAGATACTGTAAAATTGCTCCTATAAAAAAGAGGATAAACAGGGAGATCAGGGTTTTCCCGATTAACGGATCAGTAGGGCCCTTCGCTAACGGATGATGAATAGGGACACGTGTAAAAGTTTCATTAACGGTGGGTACTAAAGACAGAAAAAAGCTGAAAGACAGCAGAAAGTTTTCAAAATACCTGGCGCGCCCGCTTTGTTGCTTTTTAGCATAAAGGAAAAAAGCGATTGATACGATTGCAAGAATGAATAGCGAAAATACGTGCCCGGCATTAAAGCCGCCATTTTTGGACAGGCCAAGGGCTGTTATTGCTGTAACCACTGTTCCATAGAAATATAGCTTGCCTGTTATATGAGCAAGATTGATTTTGCCGTACCTTACGAAGGAGATAATAGCTGCAAAAAGTGCTATAACGCCAATAATAGTATGGAATATTCCAAGATTTGATAATGTCATGATTATATTAATTTATTTAAGGCAAAAGTAGCAGGAACATTTTCGACTCAAATTCACTTAAGTTAATATCTGGAAAATTGGAGGCGGAATAATTGATCGGCGTCCTGCTGTTATTTAACACTATTAAGTCGCTATATGCCTGCTTCATTCCATAATATGTCCGGTTGGGCTATTCCCCGATTCTTAGTCTGATTTCAGGTTTTATGTTTGCTTTCTAATTAATAAAAATAAAAAACAATGAAAGCAATCAGAAAAATTACAATTGTAAGCATGGTATGCGCAGCCTTTTTCTCAACCACTGTAATATCCTGCAGTAAGGACAGCGGTGCGACGACCGTACATGAAATGCCAGATGTGCATCATGATAATGCTAAAACTAATTTTATAAAGGTTAAAGGTGTGGACTTTGCTTACCGTAGCTGGGGTAAAGAAGATGGAACACCACTAGTCCTGCTGCCAGGAACAGGAGGATCGATGGATGACTGGGATCCTGCTGTCACAGATGGACTGGCTGAGAAATATAAAGTGATTATATTCGATAACAAAGGCGTTGCCGCTTCAACAGGAACTACGCCTACTACGGTACAGGCTATGGCCGATGACGCTATCGATTTTATTAAAGCGCTAAACTTGACGAAAGTGAATATCATGGGTTTTTCGATGGGGGGATTTGTAGCGCAGCGCATCGTATTAACGGAGCCCTCGCTGATCAACAAAATGATCTTGTGTGACAGCGGACCGAAAGGTGCGATCGGGCTGTCTAACCTGCCAAATATAATCGCTGGCGCTGCAGGATTAAGCCCGGAAGAATCGTTTCTTAGCTTTGGGTTTACCACCTCCGAAACAAGCATTGCCGCGGGAAAAGCGTCCTATGAAAGAATACAGCTTCGGACAACTAGCAGAGATCTGGTTTTGAGCGATGCCACCTCAACTGCACAGTTTACCGCAGTATTGAGCTGGGCCAAACCTGATGCGAATGCACTTGAAGAAATTAAGATGATCCATAATCCGGTTCTTATTGTCCATGGTGAAAAAGATCTTCCTGTTTCGGTCCAGAATGCCTATAACATGAAACAAAATTTAGAGAACGCAGAACTGCTGGTGTTTCCTGATTCAGGACATGCTGCATTTTATCAGAATCATGACGCTTTTTTAGAAAAGGCTATTGCATTTTTGGCAAAATAATGTACGGGTGAAGGGAGGACGGAACGGATGACCAATTGGTCTTACTATTTGAAGATCGGTGGGCATAAGGATTTGCAGGTTACTTTATGCCTCTACTTTTATACAGTTTGACATTTCCTTTAAATGCCGGCAAGTTACACTTGCTGGCATTTAAATTAGGGCAGGCTCATTGTACTTTGAAGTACTTGTCTGATTTTAATACGGACTCGCCGTGACGACGTTCAGTGACAAAGCTGCTCGTGTAATGATACAATGTATTTTAGCCGTTAATATATTACAGGAAAGGTACTGTTGTTGAAAACGACAGTAAGCTACAGATTATTCCCAATCTCGAAAACAGATCATGGAGATGCTAATTACTTTTGCGCCTTATTATTACATCTTTAAATCTGATTACAAATGAATACCTGTTTCCAGGTTTTTTCAAAATCAAAAGCGCCTCTCTGTTTGTTTATCGGTCTGTTTTTATTTTTTTCGCTATCTATTCTTTCTTTACCCGCTAAGGCACAAACCGCGGGCAATGGGAAGGTGCATGGTGTTATCCTGACACAGGAAGGAGATCCTGCCCTTGGCGTAACCGTCAGCATTCAGAAATTACATAAAAATACAATTACCAATGCGGGCGGGGAGTTTTACTTCCGCGATGTACCAGTTGGGCAGTATCAGCTAACACTTTCTTTGAGTGGGTATCATTTTAAAAAGCAGCAGATCCGTATTAAAGCAGCAGAGACAACAGAGTTTAGAGACACACTACTTTATTCTACCAACAATCTGGAAGCGGTGATGGTCTCCAGTGGCGGGAACCGGTTTGCCAGAAAGGAGAGTGAAGACGTTGCGAAAATGCCCTTAAAAAACATGGAGAACCCTCAGGTGTATACCGTCGTCAGCAAAGAGTTGATGAATGAGCAGTTAATTACTGACTATAACAGCGCTTTTAAAAACGTACCAGGAGCAGGAATTGCAGAGGTTCGCAATCAGGGGCGGACGACTTCTATTTCCAGAGGATTTGCTACACCACAATTGGTGCGTAATGGAGTAGGAAGTTTTACTTATGCTACAGTCGATCCTGCCAATCTGGAAAGGGTGGAGGTTATTAAAGGCCCCTCGGCGACGCTCTTCGGTAGTACGATTTCTTCTTTTGGCGGATTATTCAACCGGGTGACAAAAAAGCCCTTTGAGAGCTTCAAAGGTGAGGTTTCTTATTCCGCGGCCAGTTGGGATTTAAACCGCCTTACTGTGGACCTTAATACGCCGCTTAATAAAAATAAGACGGCTCTTTTCCGGATCAATACAGCCTTGCATAATGAAAGAAGCTTTCAGGATGCAGGCTTTAGCAAAAACTATTTAATTGCTCCGAGTTTTTCTTATAAGGCAAATGACAGGCTGACGCTCTTATTAGATGTTGAGTTAAGCAGCTATAAAGCTACGTCTCCTATCCGGTTGACGCCTGTAAGCACAGGCAAGGCCAGGAGCGTAAAGGAGCTGGAGATTCCATATAAGCTGTCGTTTGCCAATAATACTATTAATTATACCAGCCAGCAATATAATATTTATGCACAGGCAAAATATAAGATAAGTGACTCCTGGAACTCGCAAACAATTGTTTCCAGAACGCGTTCCTCTTCCGACGGGTATGTTACGTCTTTATCGGTTAGATCTGATTCGTTCCTCCGGCAGTCTGTCACTTATCAGGAATATCCTTACTACGGTACCGATATACAACAGAATTTTATTGGTGATTTTAAAATCGGCGGCCTCCGCAACCGACTTATCATAGGGGGGGATTTTTATAGCCTCCGCGCGACAAGGAATGATGCCACGGTAAACTTGCCGGATTTAAATTTCAGAAAACCAGGTGCTGCTTATAATAATTTTAATATTGAGAAAGTTGCCCCGCTTTTTGAAAAGGCCGAGTTCACTAATTTTGTATCTGTCAATGAACGGACTTATAGCGCTTATGTTTCTGATGTACTCAACATAACAGATAAATTATTGGCGATGGCCAGTATCCGGGCTGACAGGTTTGTTAATAAAGGGGTTTATTATCCCGATAGGGATTCCACTGCAGGTGATTATAAACAAACTGCGTATTCCCCAAAGTTCGGCCTGGTGTATCAGCTGGTCAGAGACAGGGTTTCTCTATTTTCCAATTATATGAACGGGTTTAATAATGTAAGCGGATCCGATTATAGCGGGCATACATTCAAACCTAATGAAGCGAATCAATGGGAAGGCGGGATCAAATTGGATTATCCTTTTTTGAATGCAACGCTGAGCTACTATCATATTGATGTAACCAATATGCTACGCGATGATCCGGATCATCCGGATTTTGATATTCAGGACGGGACTCAGATCAGTAAAGGGTTTGAAGTTGAGTTAATATCCAATCCCCTGCCTGGCCTGAATATCATTGGAGGATTTACCTATAATGATAGCAAATACACAAGGAGCGATAGCTCTGTTTTGGGGCTTAGACCGGTGACTTCTGGCCCCCCAAGAATGGCCAATCTCTGGACCAGCTACCGATTGGTAAAAGGAACCCTAAAAGGGTTGGGTGTCGGGTTTGGCGGAATTTACGGCAGTGAGACTTTTCAGAACAATACGCATGATTTTAAGTTTACCGTTCCATCATATATGGTGTTGGATGCTGCACTGTTCTATGACCAGCCTCGTTATAGGATAGGTCTTAAGGCAGATAATATAACCAATGAGCAGTATTGGTCCATCCGGATGGCACCTCAGAATCCGCTTAGGATTACCGGTTCGCTGACCTATAAGTTTTGAAAAGATTCGCATAACACTGTATTATGAACATGTAAATTCCCGCTTAATGCTGCTGTGCAGAAAGCGGGAATTTACATGTAAGCGGCGCTGTTTTTAAAATTGCCGGCGCCCCAAAGAAATCAGAAAAGTATTAAAAGAAAAGGAGGGCATCTTCCGGCCAGCGAAAAGGGGCGTGTTCCTTAGCAGGTCATAAAATTTTTGCGCAACGATATCCTGCAAACTCACGTTGTGTTACAAATGCGTATCCTCTTTTCTCAATATGCCTTTTTCTACACTTTCGTTAATGAGGTTTTCCGCGTAAGCAGCAATGGAAGTAGAAATCGCTTGATGGATATTTTGTTTTTCCATAACTTGGTTATAGGTAACGTTATATTCAGCCCATGTTCCGCCTTGGTTAGAGGCATTTTGAAGCAGCGGCTCCAGCCTGTCCATACTCCTGGCAAATTTTGCCTCGTTGGTTTCTCCTGTTTCAAACTCTTCCCAGATAGCTTTGAACGCTTCAGCCTGTTCATTTGGAAGCAGGCCGAAAATTCGATTTGCGGCCAGTCTTTCTTCATCTGTATTGGTATGGCTTTTCCTTGTGTCGAAAATAAAGGTATCTCCGGCATCAATTTCTACTATATCGTGGATCAATACCATCTTTAATACCTTTAATACATCAATAGGTTTATCGGATTGATTGGCCAGGACAATGGTCATCATGGCTAAGTGCCAGCTATGTTCGGCATCATTTTCCCGCCTGTCACTATTAAACAACTTTGTTCTGCGCTGAATGTATTTTAGTTTGTCTATTTCTTGAATAAAAGCTAATTGCTTTAATAAATCGTTGGTATTCATAACTTATGGTGGTAGTATAAAGCCAAAGGTAATTGAATATTTTTGATTACTGAACACGCCGGACCGAGCTGCTGCTTATTTCCGGCTTTATGAATATCGCCTCAGATTTTAATTTTCCCAGCGATTCCCCAAATGTTAAAATACAGTACTACTACGTTAAGAAAGCTGAATTCCCATCTGCCAACTGCCCTTAGTTTTGAAAAACCAATATAAACGAGTGCATTAATTGGGAGAGAAAAGGAGCCTGTTGATTTGCTATGGGACAATTATGGGATTCGGGTTCCTTAAAAAAAGAAGAAGCGTTTAGCGGCCAGTTATATCTATAGAGAAAAATACTCCATTAAGACAGGGGACAATATTAAATTTTTATAAAAGCAATATTCAATGGTGCAAATGATACTGACATACCGTCGTTCGTTGAAAAACAGTAGGTTGTTTATAACCACAATGCTTTTCCTATGTTTATCTATTACTGCTTTTTCACAAGATAAGATAACCGTGGTGGGCACAGTGGTGGACACAGCTGACCGGCCACTTCCGAATGTCACTGTAACCGTTCAGGGAAACGAAAAGAACGGAACGCTTACGGACATGAATGGCCGTTTCGTTTTGGACGTATCGTCAGGCAAGGTCTTATCCTTTAGCATGCTTTCATATAATGATACCACTTATAATATAACAGGTGCGGTAAAAGCAGACTTAAAAATTGTTTTGACCAACAGGGAAATATCGGCAGCAGATGAAGTGATTGTGACAGCTTATGGTAAAAAGATCCGCCGTGAATCAGTGACGGGATCAGTTTCGTCGGTCAAGCCAGATCAATTAAGAACGCCTGCCTCAAACCTGACTGCAGCTCTGGCAGGGCAGGTTGCAGGTATCATTGGTTTTCAAAGCAGTGGACAACCTGGGTTTGACAATGCGGATTTTTTTGTCCGTGGTGTAACTACTTTTGGATACCGTCAGAGCCCACTTATATTAATTGACAATATTGAATTAACGACAGATGATCTGGCACGTTTGCAGGTGGATGATATTGAAGAATTTTCGATACTGAAGGATGCCAGCGCGACTGCGCTATATGGATCTCGTGGGGCGAATGGCGTAATACTGGTGACGACAAAAAGAGGCAAGGCAGGCAAACCGACCTACAATGTGCGATATGACAACTCTGTTTCTACACCTACACAAACATTGGAATTTGCTGATCCGATTACTTACATGAATCTGTATAATGAAGCATTGCTTACCAGGAATCCCTATCAGTTGCCCGCTTTCGATGCCGACAAGATCTACTTTACCCAAAGAACGATCGAAGGCGCTCCGGATGGCAACCCGTATGTTTATCCTGCGGTGGACTGGCTTGATCTTTTGTTTAAAAAATACTCGCATACGCAAAAAGTAAATGCAAGTGTTCGTGGCGGGAGTGAGTCCACTCAATACATGGTGTCCGGATCTTACAGCGATGACAAGGGACTTATCCGGGAGGGCAATCAGGATGTATTTGATGGTGGCATTAGCTTCAAGAATTATCAGCTGAGGTCTAATGTAGATATAAAACTTACTAAAACGACAAAATTAAGTGTTGATCTTTGGGGCATTTTTAATGATTATAACGGCCCGATTACCAATGATGCCAGTGGCTTTGCCACGGATCTGTATTATTGGGCCACACATAGCAGCCCGGTTTTATTTCCTGCTTATTACGCGCCCGATGTGGCTAATGAATATACCCAGCATATCTTATTTGGTAATTTTAACGGCAACTCTCCAGATCGAAGTGGCGGTAGTTTTCTTCCTTCCCTGGGTGTCGGTTATTCAAACCCATACGCTCAGATGATGCGTGGCTACCGAGTCCGGAATAATTCCAGGATAAGTGCTACGGCCCGTTTGAATCAGGATTTAAGTATGATTACAAAAGGGTTGAATTTCAGCGGCTTCTTTACGACAAACAGATATGCCCAGGTGCAGTATACGATGACATATAATCCATTTTACTACACAGTAGATACCTATGACAGATCAACGAATCAATACACATTGCTCTGGCTGAACAGCAAGGCTGGGTTAACTTTTAACGGCAACAGCGCGTCGGGTTCAAATGCAGTTGCTACAGAATATCTGGACATATCTGCGGGGGACAGGTCCTCTAGTTCGTTTATACAGATGCAGGGCATCCTAAGCTATGACCGGACACTCGGGGATCATGAATTGAATGGTACCCTCGTTATTAACCGGCAGCAATTGCTAAATCCTTCAAATGTGGATGACTACACTAAGGTTTTACCTACCCGTAATTTAACGTATGCCGGAAGTGCCCGTTACGGATATAAGAGCAAATACAATGTACAGTTTGATTTTGGTTATAATGGGTCTGAACGGTTTGACCCTTCCCACCGGTTTGGCTTTTTTCCCAGTATTTCAGGTGCCTGGAACGTGAATAAAGAGAACTTCTGGAAAAACAGTAAACTGGCAGATATTATTACCATGTTTAAATTAAGGGCTAGCTATGGCAGAGCCGGTAACGATGATATTGGTGCCCAACGCTTCTTCTATGTTTCTAATGTGGATCTGGAAAATTCAGATGCTGGTGCCGTATTTGGTACCAATAACGGATACAGCCGCCCCGGCGTCACGATAACAAGTTACCCAAACCCTGAGATCTCCTGGGAGATCAGCAAGATCAGCAACTTTGCCGTAGAATTCACCCTGTTTAACGCGCTGGACTTTGTCGGGGAATACTGGACACGCAAGACCTCCGATATTCTGCAGACCAGGCTTATTCCCAACAGTATGGGGCTGGAGTCGAGCCTTAGCGGCAATCTGGGGAGAGCTACTTCACAGGGCCTTGACCTTACGCTGAATTATAAAAAGTCGTTTGCGAGCGGACTAAGCCTGATAATAATGTCTAACAGCACATTCTCCAAAGCGAAATATGACTATTATGAAGAACCCGATTACGGGACCGAGTACTGGCGCCGTCAGACAGGGACGTATGTCGGTCAACGAATGGGATTTATTGCAGAAAGACTATTTGTTGATGACCAGGAAGCGGCCGCTTCTCCTACCCAGATATTCGGGACATCCGGAATCGGAGCACGGGGCGGAGATATTAAATACCGTGACATCAATGGTGACGGCGTTATTAACAATGCGGATAAGGTTCCGATCGGATTGCCTAACAGTCCGCAGGTCACATATGGGTTTGGCGCCAGCGTGAACTATAAAGGTTTTGATTTGAATTTCCGGTTTACTGGTCAGGCGCGGGCGACGCTTTACATGAACCCAAGCGCTATAAGTCCTTTTGTCAGCGTAGTTGGCGGGTCTCCCACACAAATGCTAGCCCAGTTTGTGGATAACCACTGGTCGGAAAGCAATCAGGATCTTTATGCGCTCTACCCGAGATTAGGTACGACACAGGACGACATTGCCAATAATACCCAGATCAGTACCTGGTGGCTGAGAAATGGCAACTTCCTGAGACTGAAGTCCGTTGAATTCGGGTATACAATTCCTAAGAAGGTTTTAGACAGGTTCCTTTTGAGCAACGCAAGGATTTATATCAGCGGTCTGAATTTGCTGCGTTTCGGGGATTTTGATCTATGGGATCCAGAACTTTCTCTGAGCGGATCATCCAACAGCGCATTTAATTATCCTTTATTGAAACAGTATAATATAGGTATTAACATACAACTCTAAAATCCTGATCAGCACCATGAAAACTAATAATTTAATAATCGTTCTGGCGGCTATGATACTGACCTTAGGTACAGCCGGCTGCAAAAAATTCCTGGATATCGTGCCGCAGAATGTTGGCACACTGGACTATGCCTTCCGGAATCGGGATGAAGCTGAAAAATATCTTTTTACCTGTTACCATACGTTACAGCAGCGGTCAAATATGGTTAATGATCCCTGGTTTGCGACAGGTGGAGAACTTGTCTTGCCTCAGGAGTATCTGGGCCAAACGAATTTGACTGCCCCAGGGTTGCAGCTGGTGAAAGGAGGTGTGCAGAATAAGGATAATCCTGTTTTAGATTACTGGGATGGAAGTGGTTCAGCTCCCAGTTATTTTGATGCTATTCGTCGCTGCAATACCTTTCTTGAGAACATAGATAAGCCAATAGATCTTGATGATTTTGAAAAAGAGAGATGGATTGCAGAAGCAAAATTCCTGAAAGCCTATTATCATTTTTTTCTGGCCAAAATGTACGGACCGATTCCTATCATGCGGGATAATATACCGGTCACCGCTAATACTGAAGAAACCCGGCGTCCGAGAGATCCGCTGGATTCTGTACTTAATTATGTCGTTCAGCTGCTTGATGAAGCGGCGCCCGGCCTGCCTGTCCAGATTGATAACCCAGAACAGGAGTTGGGGCGTATTACACGAGTGATCGATTTGTCATTAAAAGCGGAAGTGCTGGCGGCGCAGGCCAGCCCGCTTTTTAACGGTAATCCGGATTATGCTGATGTCAGGAACAATGACGGTACACCACTTTTCTCCACTACGGTCGATAAAACCTTATGGGGTAAAGCTGCTCAGGCTACCAAAGACGCTATTGACCTGGCTGAATCAACAGGCCTGGGACTATATACCTATATTATTCCGCCCAATATTCCCGCCGCACTTTCTGATTCTCTGGTCAAAGAAATGAATTTCCGGGCCGCGATTACGGAGGCCTGGGACAAAAACAAAGAATTGGTATGGGCACTGAACGGAACGTTCGGATGGCAGCAGCAGATGTTCCCCAAATTGGTGTCTGGTGCCGTAATAACAAGAGGTCAGAATACGATTGCCTGCCCCTTTTCAGTGACTGATCTGTTTTACTCTAACAATGGAGTTCCAATTGATGAAGATAAGAACTGGGACTATGCGGACCGGTTTGAACCGGAAAGGGGGGATGATGAACACGCATATTACATTAAGAAGGGGTATGAGACCATTAAAAATAATTTTGACAGAGAAGTGCGCTATTATGCCACTTTTGGATTTGACGGAGGCATTTGGTTTGGAAATGCTGTTTATAGTCCATTGTCGAGTTTACTGAGTGTTCAGGGCAAAGGTGCCAGCAGTATTTCAGGAGTTTCTAATGCAGAATCGGGAAATGTTTTTGGTATCTGGCCTAAAAAACTCTGCAATTATCTTACGGTCAATGATACAAAATCTTATGCGGGTGCAGGTTTTCATCTTCCGTTAATTCGTATGGCAGACTTATATTTATTATATGCCGAATGCCTGAATGAAGCCCAGGGGCCTTCGGATGAAGTGTATCATTATATAGATATGGTACGCGCACGTACGGGATTGAAAGGCGTTGTTGAATCCTGGGCAAGCTATTCTAACAAACCGGGTAAGCCATTGACGCAAGCCGGTCTGCGGGAAATTATCCACAGGGAACGTAGAATTGAACTGTGTATGGAAGGAAAGGCAGGGTGGGACCTGCGCAGATGGAAGGAGTATTTGGAAGTAGCTACCCGTCCCATACAGGGATGGACGGTTAATCAGACGACAACTGTGGGGTACTATCAGCTGAATACTTTTTACGTGCCTTCATTGTCAGTGAAAGATTACCTGTGGCCAATTTCTTCAAATGAATTGCTGAATAATGAGAACCTGGTTCAGAATCCTTTTTGGTAATATTACTGTAATACTCCCTAGTAGAAGCTGACCACTATCAAGATTAAAATATTATAAATGAAACGCATTTTATTTTCAGAAAAAGGGTTATCGATCGCAATATCGGCGTTGTTATGCATTATTACTGTTTCGTGCAGCCATAAGGATGAGTTTGTTGAGATGATCTCGACCGATAAAACGAAGCCGGCGGCTATTGGAAACTATACGGTGGATAACTTTAACGGGGGGGCTCATATCGTTTATAAGCTTCCCAAGGCAGATAATATTTTGTATGTTAAAGCTACTTATGATCTGGGAGGGGATTCTTCCAGGCCGCAAGAGACAAGATCCAGCTATTTTTCTGACACACTGACTGTCGAAGGCTTTGCTGCGGCACAGCAATACGATGTAAAGCTCACCGTTGTCACCCGGGCGAATGTTGAATCAGACCCCATAACAGTGCAGGTACATCCGTCTACACCCGTGTATCAGCTGGTGGCAAAATCTCTTACGATGACGCCAGATTTTCAGGGGGTCAGAATTCAGGCCAAAGACGAGGATATGAAAAATGTGGGGATTGTTTTTTTGGATGATGCCATCGGGAAGCTGAGTATTCGTCAGCAGAATTTTACTGACTTCGCAAATATTTCCTATGCAATCAGGGGGTATGATACCGTTACGAAGCGTTTTGCGTCTTACGTAACAGACAAATGGGGTAACAGATCGGATACGATTTACAGCAATGTAAAGCCCTTATATGAGAAAACCTTAGATAAGACCAGGTTTTCCCCTTATGCACTCCCAAGCGAGACGCCGATCTATAGCAGCTCTTATCCCCTTCGCAATTTATTTGATGACAATTACAAAAATTTCTGGCATACGACGCAGGCGACCAGTCAGGTATTGCCGGTTTATGGAACATTTACTTTGGGCGCTTACGTAAAACTAAGCCGGTTTAAACTGACGCCAAGAAATCCGAGTTATGAATATCGGCACGGATGCCCCCGGGTTTTTAGTCTTTGGGGATCAGAAAAGGACAATCCTTCTGACTTTGCGCCGCCGCTGTTTGCTGTTGAAGGAGAACAGATCGGGGATTGGGTAAATCTTGGAAATTACAGCTGGCCTGACCCTCCCTCCGGGGCGGCGCCCACGGCGCCTACGGCTGCAGATAAAGCGGTATTCAATGCCGGTTCTGAGTTCGAAGTGCCTTTTGAAGCTCCAAAGGTTAAAGTGCTGCGTTTAGTTGTGAGCGAGACGTGGACACCCGGCAATTTTACCCATGCGGCGGAAATAGATCTTTTTGGTGATGACAGATAACCTTGCGCTTGCCGGAATCAGGCTTTAATTTACCGAGTTTCCTGCCACGAATATTCCCGTTGAAAAGAATTTAAAATCATTACAATGAAACGCTTTATTTATCTTTTTGTACTCATTATAGCCCTGTTTGTCAGCTGCGACAAGGATCAGTATTCTTATAAGAAATTTATAGGTGGAAATGAGATTGTTTACGCCGGTTTGGCGGAACAGATTGTTACCAGAAGTGGAAATCTGCGCGTACAGATAGAATGGAAAAAGAGTATCGACCCTTCAGTGGAAACCTATATGCTGTATTGGAACAATAATAAGGATTCAGCCAGTGTCTCGTCGACAGATATTGATGCTGACAGTACATACCGGTATATAATCACTGGTCTGCCTGAATACGTGCAAGGATTCAGGATAGAGACAGTCAATGACCGGGGAGGAAGATCGATTGGTCAGGATATTAACAGCGTGCGTGTTTTTGGACCTTATTATCAATCTTCGCTTATTAACAGAAAGCTAAACGACCTGAAGTATTTTGATACAGATTCTGTCCGCTTATATTTTTTGCCTGTCGATTCAACTGTAGTATATTCAAAGCTCCGGTACCGGCGCTCCGACGGGGGAGCCGACAGTATCAGGTTTATGGAGGATTCAGTAACACTCCCTTCTTACATGGTTGGGTCAAAACCGACAATTCAATCGTATTATTTACCTGAAGCAACCGCAATAGATACCTTTGCGACACTGGTAGCGGACAGTTTACAAGTTCTGTAAATGACAAAAGATGCGCACCAGAACTGATTATTTGTTAATGAATGTTTTGTTAATCTATTGCTCAGTTCGGCAGGGATCTTTGTTTTAATCTAATTGATAATAAATTAATTATATATTTTAAAATAATTAGTTTTTATTGTGTATGCCTATATGTATTAATGTATAACATGCTTTATATCAGTACGGAAACGGTTGCGTAGATTTTTACTAACTAATGATAATTATTAATTATCTTACAGGTCGGTATTTCTTTCACATTTCTTTTAAATTTCGACCTATATGAGAGCTCAATTGTTAAAAGTGTCAAAAGGGCCAGATTTGTCCTTTAGCGTTCGCCGAGATCGTGTTCCATATGTAAATAACCGGTGGCATTTTCACGCCGAAGTGGAACTGATCCACTTTAGAAGCGGAGAAGGCTCTCAGTTCATTGGAGACAGTGTCAAAAGATTTAAAGCAGGAGATGTGGTATTGGTGGGATCAAATCTGCCACATTACTGGCGGTTCGACGATGTATACTTTGATGAAAATGCGACTGTCGCGGCAGACGTCACGGTATCGCATTTTGAAGAAAATTTCTGGGGTGACCGTTTTTTGGAACTGCCCGAAAATTCAAGATTGAAAGTATTGCTTACAAACGCAAAACGGGGGATTGTCTTGACAGGAGTGACCAGGCATAAGGTGGCCGGTCTTTTAGATCAGTTAATTGGCGCTAACGGCGCTCAAAGGATTCTCTTGCTTATAGAGGCATTAGGGGCAATTGCCGACTGTACGGATATTGAGATCCTCTCGTCCATTGGCTTTCATCCGGAGTCAATTGATTTGGATTCGGAAAGGATCAATGCCGTTTATAATTATACGTTGAAGAATTTCAATCGAAAAATTGAACTTAAGGAGATTGCCGAAGTAGCGAATATCAGTCAAAATTCATTTTGCAGGTATTTTAAGTCAAGGACAGGAAAGACCTATTCCCAATATATAATAGAGCTTCGTGTAGGGCGTGCCTGTAAACTTTTAATTGAGAATCGCCTCTGCCTGAAACAGCTTTGCTATGAAAGCGGTTTTAATAATTTTACCAGTTTCCATAAGTATTTTAAAATGATTACGGGTAAAAGTCCGTTGAACTACCAGCGCCAGTTTATTTCCAGTTGGTCTGAAAGATAATGAAATCGTTTACATATTAAATAAATAAAGCTATTGTAAGATTTTGAAAAATAGCAGGCCTGTCAGCATATACCTCTGCAGCTGATAGGCCTTGATTTTCTGGTTGAGATCAGAATGCCCGGGTTAATACTCATGATGGCTTAGCCGATTCTTCTATTTTTGAAGCAGCCACTCATATAGCTGATATGAATGCGTGAATTAGCTTATACTACTTATATAATTGCTAAAAACAGGGAATTGAATTGTCCACGACACTATTAATTTTGAAGATCTAAAGATCAAAGTAAGAGAAAGATATACTGGAGCGCAGGACAATCAGCAAACAGCGCAATTATAAAATAGATATATGAAATCGATCCGTATTTTTCTTGCTATTGCCGCTTTAATCGGCTATGCAAGTGTGCAGGCGCAAGCCGAAAAAATTAAAGCATTTAATAACTGGCCGGATGGCTGCTCCCCAAAAGAAGTGGGAGAGCGAATTGCGGCAAAGTTTATCGCTACACCACATACAAACTTTAACAGAGCAACGCCTCCTAAAGTAATTACATATCCTGAGTCTTGTGCTTGGTACGGTGCGTTGACGTTCGCGAAGGCGACCGGCAATCAAAAAATGGCCCGCCAACTGGCGGATCGTTTTGAGCCCTTGCTGGGAAGCCGCGACACGCTGATCCCGACACCGGATCATGTGGACTATACTGTATTCGGGTCCGTGCCACTGGAGCTTTATATGCAGACAAAAGATCTGCGTTATTTAAAAATGGGGAAGGCGTTTGCAGACAAGCAATGGGGGCCGCCTGAGGGAAAGCGGGTAACGGCGGCATCACACCGGTTCTACGAAAAAGGTCTGAGCTGGCAAACCCGTTTATGGATTGACGATATGTTTATGATTACGGCTGTTCAGGCACAGGCATACAGAGCGACCGGTAAGCGGATGTATATCGATAAGGCTGCCAATGAAATGGTATTTTATCTGGATTCATTACAACAGCCCAACGGGCTGTTTTATCACGCGCCTGATGTGCCTTACTTCTGGGGAAGAGGAGATGGCTGGATGGCTGCAGGCATGAGTGAGTTATTGCGCTCTTTGCCCAAAGATAATCCCAATCGGCCGCGTATACTGGCTGGTTATCGGAAGATGATGGCAACACTGCTAAAATATCAGGCGGATGATGGCATGTGGAGGCAACTGATTGACGACTCGATTTCCTGGAAAGAAACCTCTTGTACCGGCATGTTTACCTTTGCATTTATTACGGGTGTTAAAGAAGGCTGGCTGGATAAAACAATATATGCTCCAGCTGCACGAAAAGCATGGCTCTCGCTTATTAAGTACATCAACTCAGACGATAATATTACTGATGTATGTGAGGGAACGAACAAGAAAAATGATCATCAGTATTATCTAGATCGAAAACGCAATACAGGAGACCTACATGGTCAGGCCCCTCTGTTATGGTGTGCAACTGCGTTATTGTCGAAGTGAACAACTACTGACTTTTCTTCACGGATGCTTTTTTAATATCGAACAGGTGTATTGAAGGTGCTTTAAGGATGCTGCGTCTTTTTAAATATTAATACTTTATGCACATGGGTAAAGCGTTTCTTTTTGTAATTGGGTTGCTTGTATATCTATCTTCACTGGCGCAGGTTCCCGATATTTCAGAAAATACTGCATTTGACAGGTGGGAGATCAGGAAGGACGGGTCAATTGAATGGAAAATCGCAGAACATCTTCCACACCGGGATCATATTGAAATGAGCGGGCAGAAAGTTGCCCTTTGGTTACAATATGGCGTTGATAAAAACAAACGGCCCTTCTTTACGAGAACCTTTGTCTTTCCGACCTTCCGCCTATTGCCTGCTCGAACTATATCTTCTATGATGTATAGTATAGATGATGAAAATTTACCGCGGATCCTGATCAACGATAAACTATTGAAGAAAGGCGTTTATAATGCCACCGTTATGGAAGATCAGCCTGAGAAAGCGTCATCTGTTTGTTTTAACGGGATCCTAACCGTTAATAGTCTAATAGGTAAAAACGAGCGTATTCACTTACGAAGATCGTTTTATCCTTCTACAGAAGGTGCATTTGGCGTAGAGAAATTTGTTTTTATCAATGAAGGGAATGAAGCTGTAAAAATTGAGATGGAGTATATGAGGCGGGAAGTGCGGCCGGCAACAGAAAGATCAAGCCATGGGCCTCTTCGTTTTATGATGTCAACAGAAGGTGATGGCTTAAAAACAGTCCTTCCGGGCGACTCTGTAGTGTTTGGCATCAGCTATCAGGCTATTGCAGGAGAGACTGCTGAACCCGTAAAGGTAAATATTGAAAAAGAAGCGCGTGCAAGGCTAAAAAGAGTAGCTGAAATTACTTCGCTGCTTCAACTTGAGACACCGGACAGCGTTTTGAATAAGATGTTCTACTTTGCCAAAATCAGGGCTACCGAGAGTATCTATAATACCGCAGGTGGGCTGATGCATGGGCCAGGTGGTTTACGATATTATGCGGCTATCTGGGCTAATGATCAGGCAGAATACGTTAATCCCTTTTTTGCCTTTCTGGGCGATGATATAGGGAAAAAGTCCGCAATGAATTCTTTTCGTTTGTTTGCCGGATATTTGAACACAGATTATAAGCCCCTGCCCAGTTCTATTATTAATGAAGGGAGAGGCACCTGGCATGGTGCAGGAGATAGAGGTGACATGGCAATGATTGCCTATGGCGCCGGACGGTTCGCCCTGGCTAACGGTAGCCGGGATTCGGCAGAAGTCTTATGGCCTCTTATAGAGTGGTGTCTTGAATATTGTAAAAGAAAGATAAACGATGAAGGTGTCGTGTGGAGTAACAAAGATGAACTGGAAGGAAGATTTCCTTCCGGCAATGCGAATTTAAATACCAGCTGCCTGTATTATGACGGGCTCGTATCTGCTGCATTGCTCGGTAAGGAGCTGGGAAAGCCTGTTGCACAGATAGAATCTTATAGCCGTCAGGCAGATCAAATGCGGATCAATATTGAAAAATACTTCGGAGCTACAGTGGAGGGGTATAGAACTTATCGTTATTATAAAGGAAATGATACGCTGCGCGCCTGGATTGCCACCCCCTTGGTGATGAATATATTTGAAAGGAGGAAAGGGACTATTAATGCGTTGTTTTCCCCCCGGTTATGGACTAAGGATGGCTTGGCTACGCTTGCCGGTAATGCTACTTTTTGGGACCGGTCCACATTATATGGGCTGCGCGGTGCCTTCGCTGCAGGAGAGACAGAAAAGGCCTGTAAATTTTTGAAGCTCTATTCTGAACGGCGCCTGTTAGGAGAACACGTGCCATACGCAGTAGAGGCCTACCCTGAAGGAAATCAGCGTCACCTGTCAGCAGAAAGCGGACTGTATTGCCGCATTTTCACAGAAGGGATACTGGGTATGCGTCCAACTGGTTTTCGCTCATTTAGCTGTACCCCCAATCTGCCGGCATCCTGGAATTATTTACGACTGAAAAACGTGCATGCGTTTGGCGGGATTTTCAATATAGATGTGATCAGGAAAAACAACGATAATCTTACTGTGAAAATCTACAGCAATGGACGAAACACCACTTACACAGTTAAGAAGGGGGAAGCCGTTTCCATTCACTTATAGACAGCTATATTATTACGCATCCGAGTCAATTAACAAAGCTTAGAACATAACAGCTGATAAAAACCTGTAGATTTTGTGAGGTCAATCTGATGGTCATCTTTAATTGAATGCATGGAATAATCCACCGGATGTATATAGACTTCCGGTATGAAACAAAATTAAAATCAATGCGCTCATTTTTTTGCATATTTCCGCTTCTGCTCTTTGCACTCGCCGGGAAGGCTGCGTGTCATGAAATTTTCATTGAAACAGATCATGTTGCCATAGTCTACAGGATAGACAACGATAAAAAAGTACATCAGGTCTATATCGGCAATAAATTGGATCATGAAGCGTATGGATCCATGGACAGTGGTGGCGAAATCTACTCCGCTGCCGGAATGGAAAACCAATTTGAGCCTGGCATCAGGGCGGTGCATAATGATGGTAACCCTTCTTTAGACCTGCGTTTTGAGCGCTACAGGAAAATGACTGAGGCAGGCAGAACCCATACTGAAATCTTTTTAAAAGATCCTGTTTATCCTTTTTATGTTACTATCCATTTTCTCGCTTATCATGAAGACGATGTGATTAAAACATGGACAGAGATAAAGCATTTCGAAAGTGCCCCTGTTGAATTGACACAATATGCATCTTCCTTGTTGCACTTTAAGGCAGATAAATATTGGCTCACGCAGTTCCATGGTGACTGGGGAAGAGAGATGCAGATGGAAGAAGAACAGCTGACCAATGGGATCAAAAACATTGAAAGCAAACTAGGCACCCGAACTAACTTTTATCAAACGCAGGTTTTTTTTGTTTCATTGGACAAGCCTTCTACGGAGACAGACGGAGCATTGATTGCAGGTACATTAGGCTGGACGGGTAATTTCAAATATACTTTTGAAGTGAATCAAAAAAATGAACTTCAGGTGATTTCCGGAATTAATCCTTATGCATCAACATATTATCTGGAGAAAGGCGAAGTTTTTGAAACGCCGGAGTTTATCTTTACCTACACGTCTAAAGGAAAAGGACAGGCCAGCCGAAATTTGCATAAATGGGTAAGAGAGAATGCTTTATTAGATGGTAATGCACCACGGATGACACTATTGAATAATTGGGAGGCCACTCATACGGACTTTAATGAGCGCCAATTGGTGAAACTGTTTGATGAAGCGGAATATTTGGGCGTAGACTTGTTTTTGCTGGATGACGGATGGTTTGGGAATAAATATCCGAGAAATAGTGATAAAGCCGGATTGGGAGACTGGCAGCCAAATAAAGTGAAGCTTCCCAACGGGCTTGGTGTATTGGTTGAACAGGCGCGTAAACGTGACATTAAATTCGGCATTTGGCTGGAGCCTGAAATGGTGAACCCTAAAAGCGAGCTATACGAACGACATCCTGAATGGATCCTGAGGTTGCCAAACCGACCCGAGAGTTATGGCAGGAACCAGCTGGTGTTGGACCTGGCTAACCCCCAAGTCCAGGATTTTATTTTTAATACAGTTGATGGACTGTTAACCAAGACCCCGGGGATTGCTTTTATAAAATGGGACTGTAATAGGAGTATGACCAATGCATATTCTGCTTACCTAAAAAAACGGCAGTCCCACTTATATATAGATTATACAAGAGGTTTTTATGCTGTCATGGAGCGAATTCGGAAGAAATATCCACATTTGCCCATAATGTTGTGCGCCGGAGGCGGTGGCCGTTCTGATTATAAGGCATTGGAGTATTTTACTGCATTCTGGCCAAGTGATAATACAGATGCGCTTGAAAGAATCTATATTCAGTGGGGATATTCTTATTTTTTTCCGGCAAATGCCATTTCGGCACATGTAACCGGTATGGGGAAACAGTCTTTGAAGTTCAAGACGGATGTGGCTATGATGGGAAAAATGGGGTATGATATTCGCATTAATGATTTTACACCACAGGAGTTAGAATTCAGTAAAAATGCGGTGAAACTCTATAAGAATATTTGTAACATCATTTGGCAAGGTGATTTATATCGATTAGTATCACCATACGAGGCGGAGCGGGCGGTTATCATGTACGTGAACAAAGACAGAAGCCGGAGCATATTATTCAATTATTTTATGAATATTAGGAAGAAAGATCATTTTTCAAAGGTGGTATTACAGGGGCTTGACAGCGCAAAGCTATATAAAGTCGGGGAAGTAAATTTGTTTCCCGGAAACCATTCATTACTACCAGAAAATGGTAAGGTTTTTTCGGGAGCCTATCTTATGGAGGTCGGCCTGAATCTTGCCCCGGGTAAGCTTAAACCTTTGACTAGCAATGTTATTGAATTGTCAGAGGTGCAAAGACGCTGACTGCTGTCAGAACATTTGTTGATTAGGCCTTTGCCGGTGATATAAGTATATAGTATCCAGCTTAATTAACCAACGGAACATTCTGATATTCGTTGAGCATTCCTTATATAAACGGCATTGTGCATTTGTTTGCTATTGCCAAAATACTGCACTGAAGCGGTGGTTGGTCCGGTATATTTACGATTATTGGCAGCCAATAATAATAACGTCTTGAGACGAATTTTTATTTTTATTAGTTTAGGGTTTTAGCGGATTTTGTTCATTTGTTTTTTTGTCCGTGTTCAGGATGGCCTTCCAGCCTTTGTTTTAGTTGAGCTATGTATAAAGATGCTGGCTGTAAACTTTTTCTGTTCTGACCTTCCCATATACCCTGATCCCGTTGCGGGAAACGTGCTTTCCCGATACTGCCCTGCAGGCCGATACAGTAATTATGACCTGAGACCCAGGGATCCTGCACGACTGCCGCTTTGGCGCTGCAGTTCCAAAGTATCTGGGTTACGCCGCTCCAGCCATGCCCGCTCCCCCAGTTTCCTCTGTCCTGAACATTAATTTCTCCCATAGTTTTTATATTATCATACAAGGTGCCGGTTGCCCATCTATGGTGGGGACCGATATCTGCATGGGTATTGTTGGCTGTGCAGTTATAAAAGACATTCGGTCCGCAAACCCTGGCTCCTGTAACATAGTCATGTCTGCCTTCCGTACTATGACAATCCATGAACAGGTTCATTTGTCCATCATTGGCAAATGAATAGCGCCTCCCGCCTGTAATGACGGATTTTGCGTCCAGACAATTTGAATGTAATACGGAAATGTTTCTGGCGCCATAACCTAAACTGACACAGGCATATCCGAAGTATTGAGATGTTACACGGCGTACCCAGCTATTTTTTACCTTGTCCATACGAATGGCTATCCATCCGTGATTTTCCGCAGTATCACTTGTATACGTTGAGCCGCAATATAGATTTTCAATACCCACTTTCTCAATTCGTCCCGGGTAATGATAAGACATTATGGATCCGCCCCCATATTTGCTTTCCATTTCCATTACGATAGGATTGTCCAAAAATACCCGGTTGCCTGCGACATTCGTAATAATTCTTTCGAATGCCAGGTCATATTGACCTGGGGACCATTGCAGGGTCCCTTTTCTTTCAATGATCTGATCCATTTTTAAATCATGAATCCAGTTGGCTGTGCCGGGGCGAAATACTATAACTGAATCTCCTTTTTTAAAGTGTTCAGCTGAAGCAACCCTGAATGATTTACTGCCAACCGGAACAAGCTGGTCAGTAATTTTCACCTGGCTCTTTTTAATTTCTCTTAGGGAACCTGTTCCGGATACATTGATGAGACTTCTTTGCATTGTACCTGTCGCAATTAGCCGTGTGCCACTTTTTCCTTCCCCTTCACCGTGTAGAATGATTCCGCTGGTATGGATCTGAATTGTTCCTTCAATTTTATAGACACCTCTTTTAAGCAGGATGGCACCTCTGAACCCGTTTTTGTCCAAAGGATAATTGGACACCTCATTGATGGCATTCTGAATCACCGCCTGACTGCTTCCGTCTTTGACTGCCTCAATGGTTTTGACCACAGGCACTTCGGGAGGTTCTACATCTCCTTGCATATAGCCCACTCTGCTGAAATCCGGCAGGATATTGCCTTGTTTATCGGGATGGTATATTAACCGGCCGTCAGGCAGGACTTTAACGAGTGCTGATGACCAGGGTCTGATACCTAATTTAATAAATGAAGCACATAGAAGAAGGGGAACTCCAACGAATATCAGTGACTTATGAGCTCTTTTGGGCATGGATAAGGAGATTAGTATTATGGAAGTGATACCGCATACAATATTCGGATAAAAAAGCAGTACTTTATCTGTTTTGCCATAATAGCTGAATGATTTGCAAATTTTCTTATTTTTCTGGACGCGATTAAATATTTAATTTGCTATTGGGTTGATGTAAGAGGACTATTTTTCTGTTTCCTCCTAACGGACGCTAAAATGTGCCGATTGCGCAAAGAGGAATATAAATTCGATACATTTTATTCATAATTAGTAATGCGGTTATAATGAAAAGCTATAATTTAAGAAGTCTTCCGGTCGTCAGGGCTGTGTTGTTATTTTGTCTGTTTTTTTCTCTGTGTTTTGCAAGCATGAAATTAATGGCACAAACAGAACTGAAACTGCGGCAGGCACCCGGAGATACAACACAGTTAAGACTGCCCGAACACTTTTCAGCCATTGTCATCGCAGACCTGAAAGCGAAAGCCAGGCATCTGGTCGTGACGGAACAGGGGCTTATTTATGTTAAGCTGGCCAAACCGGTTAACGGCGAAGGCATAATTGTGTTAAAACTGGGTAAAGATGGTGCAGCCGGGAAAATCGGAGGATTTGGCAATTATGGAGGAACAGGTATTTATTTAAAGAACGGATATCTGTATGCCTCTTCCAATAGTGAAGTGTTTCGTTACAAGCTGAATGAGGAAAATGAGGTGATCAATCCCGAACAACCGGAAAGGATCATTACCGGGCTGATAAAAGGACGGCAGCATGAGACAAAATCGCTTGTACTGGACAATAATGGAAATATTTATGTAAATATTGGGTCTCCGCTGAATTCCTGTCAGCAAAATGACCGTCAGAGGGGATCTATGGGTATTCCAGGTTGCCCTTTATTGGATTCGGCTGGTGGCATATGGCAGTTTAGGGCGGATAAACCGGATCAATCCTACGGGCAAGGGGTAAGATATGCTACGGGATTAAGAAATGTAGTCGGGCTTGACTGGAATCAAGAGAATAACACGCTGTATGTCATGCAACATGGCAGGGATCAGCTACATGATATTTTTCCACAGTACTATGATGAGAAAACATCTTCTCTGTTACCGGCGGAGTGTATGTATATGGTGCATAAGGGAGATGATGCAGGTTTCCCTTTTATATATTATGACCAGTTTAAGAAAGCAAAAATGCTTGCTCCTGAATATGGTGGTGACGGTAAAAAGCAGGTACATGATAAATATATAGATCCAGTCGTTGCGTTTCCAGGTCATATGGCCCCCAACGGATTGCTATTCTATACAGGAAATATGTTTCCTGATCGATATAAAAATGGTGCCTTTATTGCTTTTCACGGATCCTGGAACCGCTCACCCGAACCGCAGGGCGGTTATATGGTTGCATTTGTTCCTTTTAAAAATGGCAGACCGTCTGGTGATTGGGAAGTCTTTGCTGATAATTTCTCCGAGCTGTCCGGTAGTGACTTGATGTCGCCAAGACAAGCAAAATACCGGCCATGCGGGTTGGCATTAGGGCCGGATGGTGCCTTATATGTAACCGATGATGTGAAAGGAAGAATATTTAAAATTGTTTACGGAAAGTAGACTGCAGTTATAAATTAATGATAGATGAGAAAGCAGATATTGGGTACCTTTGTTATTTTCATTTTTGCCTTTGAATTTTTTACGGCAGGGCGACTCCCTGGGATTACCCAGGGCGCAATCAATGGTGTTCTTTCTGACTCTACCGAATCTTTCGTAAGAGGGAAGGCGCTGTATAAGAGTCATTGTATGTCCTGTCACCAGTTCGATGGTGGTGGGGTCGATAACTTAAATCCTCCGCTGATTCAAACACCTTACGTGCTTGGCAGTAAGACTGGACTGATTAATATTGTCTTAAAGGGATTCAAGGAGCGGGTGGACATTGATGGGAATAGCTACTCCAACAATATGCCTCCGCTTAACTATCTGACCGACCAACAGATTGCGGATGTGTTGACATATGTCAGAAATGATTTTAGCAATAAAGCGGCTTTGATAAAGGCGTCAGATGTGAAGCGTTTAAGAGGAGGCCGATAATAGTATTAACCATTGCAAAGTGTCTCTCATTGAGTGTTGAAAATAGCGTGAATGTGTGTGATTGCTTGTCCTATGAAAAGATAGATAATCAGTATATGTCTGGTAAATCGTATAATATAATAAAAAAGGAAAGCTGGTATTATTCCCCCGCCGGGGTAATGGCGGTTTAATTTATACCAAAGGAAAATGAAAAAAGAGATACACTCCCTGTTAGCGCTGGTACTAATGATTTTTCTGCCTGGTCTTTCTTCTGTATTACCTGCGCAGCCGGGTAAAACCTTCTATAATGTCAGAGATTTCGGAGCTAAAGGCGATAGTCTTACCAATGACGGAGCCGCCATCAACAGGACAATAGCCACTGCCGCTAAGAACGGAGGAGGAACAATTTATTTTCCGCCGGGCATCTACGCGACCTATAGTATCCGGTTAAAAAGCAATATCTCCTTGTTTATAGATCAGGGGGCTGTTTTACTGGGCGCAAAAGAAGTGAATGGAGCTGGCTATGATGACCCCGAACCCAAAACGACCTATGACAAGTACCAGGACTTCGGCCACAACCATTGGAAGAACAGTTTAATATGGGGCATTGGTGTTCATGATATTTCCATTACCGGCCAAGGGATGATCTGGGGCAAGGGCCTTACGCGCAGTACCAGGCAACCGAAAGGTGGTGGTAATAAAGCCATAGGACTGAAGAACTGCTATAATGTGAATATTGAAGATATCTCTATTCTGCATGGCGGCCATTTTGCTGTTCTTGCGACAGGCGTTGATAATTTGACACTTCACAATTTAAAAGTAGATACGGACAGGGATGGCTTTGACATTGATTGTTGTAAGAATGTACGCGTCTCCAATTGTACGGTAAATTCTCCATTTGATGACGGCATCTGCCTTAAGAGCTCTTTCGCCCTGGGTTACGCCAAACCAACAGAGAATGTTACAATAACCAATTGCCAGGTAAGCGGTTATGATTTAGGATCTCTTATGGATGGAACCTTTAAAAGGGACTATACCCGGTATTCTGACAAGAACCCTACTGGCCGGATAAAGTTTGGAACTGAAAGCAATGGAGGGTTTAAGAATGTTGTTATTTCTAACTGCGTCTTTGACTATTGCAGAGGAATTGCACTGGAGACAGTTGATGGGGGGCTGCTGGAGGACGTGACGATTTCTAATATTACCATGCGGGATGTAGTAAACGCACCGATATTTATTAGACTCGGCGCTCGGCAAAGAGGCCCGGATACGATACCAATTGGCACTTGTAGAAGGATCATTATCAATAATCTGATCGCATACAATGTGGATCCTCGTCATGGAGCGATTATTAGCGGGGTCGCCGGCCATGATATCGAGGATCTTCAGTTAAGCAATATCCGTATTTATTATAAGGGAGGCGGTGTGAGAGATTCAATGAATAGAGAAGTGCCAGAATTTACAGATGATTACCCTGAGCCATATCGCTGGGGAATAATGCCAGCTTACGGATTTTATATTCGTCACGTAAAGAATTTAAAGATGCATGACGTTCAAACCAGTTTTATGAAACAAGAGGGTAGGCCTGCTTTTATCCTGGAGGACGTAAAGGGGGCTGTTCTGTATGATATACAAAGCCAGAAATCAACAGGGACGCCCTGGGGGACTTTGAAAAATGTCAGTGATCTAAGCTTGAAAGATGTGCTGGGTGTAAAGGACGACGTATTGGGCAGTGTGGTTGAAAAGAGACTTTAAGCTATTTTTTGAGAGATTGCGTTATGGTGTCTGATTTTAAAGTGAGCTTCTGGGAGACCGTTTTTCGGAACTTTAGAGAATGCCAGCTTAACATGTGAGCTTTTAATAGAAAACAGGCTCAGTCTGAGCCAATTATGTTATAAAAGTGATTTTGCCGGTTTTCATGGATATTTTAAGATGATCCCAGCAGCTTAGAGGCCATTGAATCACCAAGGTCAGTCTATCGCCGGCTGATACAGGATATTGAAGGTATTGCAGACGCTAATTTTAATATGTTAAACCATTTCAGCCATGAAAATTGTTATGCTAACTATTGGTTTTTTTTTAGGGCTAGAGTGTTTTTGCCAGAAACACATTATTACAAAACTATGGGAAACCGACACTACATTGGCTATTCCGGAATCAGTGCTTCCCGATGACGGAAGCCGGCTTTTGTATGTTTCGCTCATAGATGGAGAAGGTTGGGGAAGTGATGGGAAAGGCGAGATTGCGATTCTGTCAGATAACGGGCAAATAATAAATCCAAAGTGGATAACAGGTCTTAATGCACCCAAGGGGCTTGGTCGTATCGGTAATTTGCTCTATATAGCGGATAACGATGAGGTTGTTGTGGTTAATATGAAGAAAAATGCCGTTCAGGATAAAATTCGTATCAAGGGTGCTAAAGGGTTGAATGATATTACGGTAGATTATAAGAAAAAGACCGTTTTTGTATCCGACTCCAGAACGGGAATGATTTGGCGAATCAATGATTATAAGTCGGAACTTTATTTGAGTGATATTAAAGGAGCCAATGGACTTAAATTTGTCGAAGGAAATTTGTTTTTTTCAAAAGGAAAGGCATTGATGAAAGCGGATGCTAAAAAGCAGCTGGTCTTGATCGCTGAACTGCCTGCTGGCATTGACGGGATTGAGCCTATTGGTAACGGAGATTTTCTGGTGACTGGCTGGGCCGGTTGTTTATACTATGTATTTTCGAGTGGTGAATATGAAACGCTGCTGGATACGCGGCGAGAAAAAAAGAATGCTGCAGACCTTGGCTTTGACAGGCAGAAGCGGATTATCTATATCCCTTCCTTTAATGGAAAGACCGTGGCGGCATATCAATTAAAATAGTTTAGTGCAGATCAAAGGGATCAGCAAAATGCATCCTCGGGTGCAGGATTAAATTGGCTTGATGGTGCAGTGTGTCGAATAAAATATTTGAATTGCTTTTGTCCATATGCAACTGTGGAGCTGACTGAGTTTAAACTTATTTACTGTTGGCGTTTGCCTTGACTGAGGGGTTACAATTTTTTGTTTACCGCAGGATTTTCAGGGCCACCTATCTGCATGATTATCTGACTTTCCCCCTCCCGTAAAAATGAGACGCCAGACAGGAACTATCGTAAGGATAAATTTTAATTGTGCTAAAATAGCTTAGTGCTAGGGTCATTTTGTGCAATACCCGTGTTGGGATCAACTATAGCTTTGTTAAATAAGTTTCTTATTTCTCGGTACAAAAAAAATTGTCTTATGCTTGAAAAACCTTCCTGGTTAGTTTGGCCCGTGCGTATGATTTATAGGTACGGAGCGCCATTATTGTTTTTATTTCTCTGTGCCTCGTCGCCAGGTTCGGTGAGTGCACAAGGTAAAACAATAGAAATTACGGGTACCGTCAAAAATACTGAAGGCGCTCCTGTTGCTTTAGCCACCGTCCTGATAAAGAACAGTAAGTTTGGCACAACAACTGACAGCTCTGGTCATTATGTTATTCGTGTTCCTGACAGGAATGCTGTTTTGGTGTTTTCGGCCGTAGGCACAATTTCTCAAGAACAAACTCTTGGCGATAAAAATGTAATCGATATCATATTACAGCCTTCTGCTTCTGACATGGATGATGTAATTGTTATTGGTTATGGTACTCAGAAGAAGCGGGATGTAACCGGCGCGATTACCTCTATCAGCGCTAAGCAAATAGAAGAGCGCCAGGCTGTTAATATTGCCGATGCACTACAGGGACAGGCTGCAGGTTTGCTCGTTATAAACAATTCAGGGGAGCCGGGAGCGGAGAGTTCCGTCACCATTCGGGGAGGATCCACTTTTTCCAGTGCCGGAAATGAACCGTTATATGTTATTGACGGGGTTGTCGGCGCTAATGGAAACGATATCAACCCGAATGATATTCAATCTATTGAAGTGCTGAAAGATGCTGCGTCGTCTGCAATTTACGGGTCGCGTGCGGCTAATGGTGTGATTATTATTACCACTAAGCAGGGAGTGGCAGGAGTACCGAGGATCGACGCAAGATATCTTAGGAACTATGGATTTCTGGCGCATAAGCTGCGTCAGGCAAATGCAAACGAGGTTCGGCTGTTCCGGCAGAAGCAAAGTCCGACAAATGCCGGTGCGGGAACGAGTGCAGATTCGTTAAATCCCGGCTTTAATGCGGATAACGATTATCAGGATGCATTGACCAGAATGGCGGTTCGAGATCAGGCTGATTTCGGGGTCAGTGGAGGAAGTAAGACCTTGAATTATTATACCAGTCTCAGATATGTAAACGACAGAGGGCTGATTTTAAACAGTTGGGGTAAGCAGATCCAGGCAAGGACCAATCTGGATTTTAAACCTTCCTCAAAGTTCAGATTTAGTACCAGGTATCAGTTTGGCTATCGTAAACGCAATAATATTAATGAAGGGAACACAATTAATCAGACGTTCCAGCGACCCACGAACTTCACATTATATTATCCTGATGGCAGTTTGACCGGGTATGTCAGCGGCCGGCGTAATCCGCTTTCGGTTGCGCTATATGAGGTGGCGCTCGAGGACCAGTATGACGCGCAATTATTCAATGAGATGCAGTATTCTTTTTTAAAGAACCTCAAGTTTACGACGAACTTTACCTTTCTTTACAGACAGGGAAGAGACGTGGATTTCTCACCCAAGATCCTAAGTTCCAATAATCCTTTGGCCAATAGCGGCGGCGAGGCCTCGGATAGATCAACGGAGTGGCAGTATCAGGCTTATTTGAATTATGATCCGATCTTAGGGAAGGACCACAGCCTGAACCTGACGGCTGGCTTCAGTGCGGAGAAAAGCCAGCGTAATAGTTCCAGTACTACAGCAAGAAATTATGCCAATGAGTCAATTATTGCCATTAATTCCGCTGAGACGATCTTACCTGCTCAGTTCGATGCCAGTGGAAATTCCCTTGCTTCCCTGTTTGGACGAATCGGCTATAGTTACAAAGGTCGTTATACAATTAATAGTTCTGTCAGGTATGATGGTTCATCCAGATTTGGGAAGGATAACAGTTGGGGGCTGTTCCCGACGGTAGGTGCCGGATGGCGGTTCTCTGAAGAGAATTTTATGCAGTGGGCGAAGCCGCTGTTGTCTGATGGTAGATTTAGAGCAAGCTATGGAAAAGTGGGTAATGAACGCATAGGAGATTACGATGCGCTTCAGCGTTATGGCTTTGGGTATTATTACAATGGAGTGGCTGGTGTCGCGTTCGGCAGTTCTTTCGGCAATCCTAAACTGGCCTGGGAGAGCCTGGTTCAGACAAATGTTGGAATGGATTTGAGTTTGCTCAATAACCGGATCTCTGTTGCGGTTGATTATTATGATAAAACCACGAAAGACTTGCTGTATAACAGGCCCTTGGCCAAAGAAACCGGGTTTAACAGTGTCCGGGTAAACTTAGGTAGTATACAGACCAAAGGGTTTGAGTTTCAGATTAACGCGACTGCGATCTCCAAGAAGGATTTTAGCTGGAATGTTATTGCCAATTATTCGACATATAACAGTGTTGTTAAATCGCTTTATAATCATGAATCTTTTGTTTCCGGAAACAGTGGAGATGGAGGTAATGCGGGCTGGCTGATCAGGGAGAATGGCAAACTGGGTGATTTTTACGGCTGGAAGGCATTGGGTGTATATGCTTATGATGAGTCAAATGCCTATAATGATGATTGGGAACAACTGACACCTAACTTCGATGCAGCAGGACAATTTACAGGGTATACTTATAATGGACAGCCCTATAGCGGAAATGTACATAGCTTATATGGCAGGGGAAGTAAATTGCGCGGAGGGGATGTGATTTTTGACAATATAAATAAGGACAGTGTCATTGATGACCATGACAGACAGGTTTTAGGCAATGCACAACCTAAGTTTTTTGCTGCACTGATAAATACGATCACTTATAAGCAATTTTCTCTGTCTTTCACTTTCAATACTACATGGGGTAACAAGATTTATAATAATGCAGCTCAGACACTGGATAACTATGGGACTACCCATATAATTCCAAGACCGGCCACAATCTATGCTGCCTGGTTCAAACCGGGCGACATTACTGATGTTCCCGAGATTAGCCGCAGACAGACAACGGGGAATATGAGAATGAGCGACCGTTTTCTGGAGGATGGCTCTTTCATAAGACTTTCTTATGCGAGACTTACCTATAACCTCAAAAGTCAATGGGTCAAGCACATTTTTGCCAAAGGCGCCGGTGTATATGTCTACGGTTCTAATTTATTGACCTGGACCAATTACAGTTGGTTTGATCCTGAGTTTCCATCTAACGATCCGTTACAAATGGGGCAGGATAATGGGCGCTATCCACGGAGAAGAGAAGTTGGTATAGGAGCCAGTATTAATTTTTAAAGCATTCGTTATGAAAAAAATATTTAAAACTGTTGTGATTCTGACAGCGTCTATTAGCCTATTAGGTGGCTGCACTAAATTTCTGGATGAAAAGCCTCAGACAGAAATAGGCTCTACTGTTTTTTGGAAGTCAGAAGATGATATCAAAGCGGGGATTGCCGCAATGTATGATGGCATACAGTCCATATTCGATAATAATTATACGCTGTATGGCGACGCGCGCACAGATGAGGTGAGAGTTGGGCAGTATGGAAACATCTCCTATGGCATGAACGGTCTGACCGCCGGTATTACCGGTTCAGACTGGACCAACTTTTATGTAACCATCCAGCGCGCCAACCTTGGGATAAAATACATTCCTCTTGTCAAGGAGATGTATCAGCCGGGAATAGATCAGAAGGCCATTAATCATTATCTGGCACAATGTTATACGACGAGAGCTCTTTGCTATTTTTGGCTGATCCGGCTCTGGGGAGACGTACCTGTCTGGACCGAGCCCTATGAAGATATTAACATGAGTCCGGACAAGGCCAGGACACCACGTGATATCATTGTTGATACATTGATCCAAAAGGATCTGGAGCGGGCAGCGAGCTTATCCAATCCATCTTTAAATAATGTATTTGAAGCAAATATCGGGGCTACCTGTGCGCTGGCAATGGATGTGGCTATGTGGAAAAAAGATTATAAGGCGGCCGTTGACTGGTATAACAAGCTGGTAGCACTGGGTAAGTACAGCCTGGAACCGACTGCGACCTGGAAGAATCTGTTTATTGCGCCGGCTTCTACAAAGGGCGCTATCTGGAGTGTCTTCTGGGACTGGACTGTGGATGGGGGAGCTGATGCTTCTACGCTGATTGGCGCAGGAAATACCAACAGTGATTTTGAAGTGGAAGATTCTGTGTGGGATTACTGGACAACTACGCCGGCAGATATCCGTGGCCCGCAGACTATTGATTTCAATAACACCAGCCATGATAAGATCTTAAAGTTTTATGCCCCTAACCTGGACGCTAAAGGAAAACAGCTGTATCCAAACGGTGCAGAGGCAAATATCCTGTTCCCGATATACAGATGGGCAGATGTTGTGTTATTAAGGGCAGAAGCTGCCAATAAACTAAATGATCCGGTTACAGCTTTAGATCTTTTAAATCAGATCCGTGCCAGGGCAGGTGTGGGGATATATCGCGCTGACTCGCTGGACAATCAGGTGATTATGGAAGATGCGATACTGTCTGAAAGGAAACTTGAGTTTTTTATGGAAGCTAAACGGTGGTTCGATTTATTAAGAACAGACAAGGTGATAGAAGTGATGGATCCGATATTGAAACAGCGTCAGGCCGAAACTGGATCGCCTGAAGTGGGCTGGGGTGATCCAAGGACTATTCTCTGGCCAATTCATGGCAACGTATTGAATGCGAACACGAAATTGGAGCAGAATCCGCCCTATTAAGCATTTGTAATCCCAAAAATTACTCGAAATGAAAAATATAAAATTGGTGTTGCTGACCGCAGCGGTGTTGCTGACACTTATATCTATGACAGGATGTGAAAAACTTTTAGGCCTGAAAAAGCAGAAGGACTGGCATTTTCAACCAGAGGTGCTTGACCCGCATATTAACAAGACTGCCTGGCAGTTCCTTAAAGAACGTGCTTTAGGGGCCGATCCTGCTGATACCATCTTTAAGAGAATGTATGAAGGTATACTGTATTCAGGTATAGATACCAATCTCTATCTTCAGCAAAATAAAACCTTTATTTTCCTGCATAATGATGCCATATTCCGGTTGAATAAAGGTCAGATTACAAATGATTGCTATTTCGGTTATCATTTAATCGGCGAGCAGGCAACAACGGCTACAAAATGGGAAGATTACCCCAGGGATTCTGTCAAAAACTGGTTACTATATCTGATTGCTGACGGCAATTATACGTTTGGTACGGTGGGGCCGACGCCTCAGGAGGCAAAAACAATGTTGCCTGAAGGAGCAGACCCTAATAATCCGGGTAGCATCATATATTTCAGCATTGTAAATGACCAGAATATGAAATTCCACATTAATGATTTTATCGGCAGCGGAAAAACTACCGAGGCCAGGACAGCAGGTATTATAGCCACTAACGGACCGGTACATGTGGTAGACCGTGTGGTAGATTATATAGAGGCCGATTAAAAGGGAGCTATCTGGTCTATGTATAATGTTGTATTTTCAACAGGGCAGTATGTGAACCCGAAATAAAGCCAACGAAAGTTAACTCGTCATTACTTTAAATGGGTTAACTTTCTGTTGTATTTTTAAATGATGTGAAATGATTAGACGTTTATTGTTTGTATTATTAGTCTCGGCAGGTATTGCGGTATCCGCTCAGCCTGCATTGTCTTCGCGGGATTTGAAGCTCTGGTATAAAGCTCCGGCTTCGATATGGGAAGAAGCGTTACCATTGGGAAATGGGAAAACCGGTGCTATGGTATTTGGAGGCGTAGGAACCGAACGTTTTCAGCTCAATGACAATACGCTTTGGTCTGGTGCGCCTGATCCGGGCAATACGCCAGGCGGTCCTGCTATACTGAAGCAGGTGCGCAAGCTGGTTTTTGACGGAAAATATGATAGTGCTGCTGTTGCATGGAAGAAAATGCAGGGCCCCTATTCTGCCAGGTATCTGCCAATGGCAGATCTTTGGTTAAAGCTGACCGGACCTGATACGGTTGCTTCGGCCTACTACCGGGACCTGGATCTCACTAGCGCTATTGCAACAGTACGCTATACACTGAATGGCGTAAAATATACCCGTGAAGCGTTTATAAGTTATCCGGATAAAGCGATGGTGGTGCGGATCACTGCTGATCGTAAGAATGCCATTAATCTGTCTGCATCGCTTACCAGTAAACTGAAATACCGGGTCGTTTGTGAGGGAGATAAGACTTTGCGTTTAAGAGGAAAGGCGCCTAAATACGTGGCTAACAGGGCCTATGAGAAGAACCAGGTGGTGTATGATGACTGGAATGGAGAGGGGACTAATTTTGAAGTGCTTGTTAAAGTGGCCGCTGAGGGTGGTTCCGTAAAAGGCAGTGGAGAAAGGATCAATGTCTCTAAGGCGAGTACGGTTACTATCTATCTGAGTGATGCCACCAGTTTTAATGGCTTTGACAAGTCGCCGGGCAAGGATGGTAAGGATCCGCATATTGAGGCTATGGCAAATTTGCAAGGTGCTGAAAGAAAAACCTTCGAAACCCTTCGCAGGGATCACATCAGCGATTATCAGCGCTTATTTAACAGGGTTGCATTTAAGATTGACAACAAGTCAGTGAATGCCGCATTACCCACTGATCAGCGATTGAAAGCCTTTGCAGGCGCGCCCGGTGATTTTGGGCTGCAAACATTATATTATCAATTTGGCCGTTATCTGATGATCGCCGCCTCCCGGCCGGGTTCAAGGCCGACCAATCTGCAAGGAATATGGAACGATCATGTTCAGCCGCCCTGGGGCAGCAACTATACGACCAATATTAATACCGAGATGAATTACTGGCTGGCGGAAAATACGAATCTCTCCGAATGCCATCAGCCCTTGTTTGATTTTATGAAAGAGCTGGCTGTAAACGGAGCAGTTACAGCCAGGGTAAATTATGGGATTACAGAAGGTTGGGTGGTACACCATAACTCGGATATCTGGGCTAAGACCTCGCCTCCCGGCGGGCAGGGCTGGGTCGATCCAGGTGCTCATTCCAGATGGAGTTGCTGGCCAATGGCTGGTGGCTGGTTCAGTACTCATTTATGGGAGCATTATTTATATACAGGGGATGAGGCCTTTTTAAAGGAAACTGCTTATCCGTTAATGAAAGGCGCAGCCCAGTTTTTACTGCACTGGCTGGTAAAGGATCCTGCCACGGGTTATTGGGTGACTAATCCTTCCACATCGCCGGAAAATACGATGAAAGTAAATGGTAAGGAGTATGAAGTGGGAATGGCAAGCACCATGGATATGTCTATTATCCGGGAACTGTTTACAGACGTGATAAAAGCGGCGAATACACTACATACAGACGCAGATTTTGCCCGGAAGCTTACGTCAGTTAAAGAAAGATTGTATCCATTTCATATTGGGCAATACGGACAGCTGCAGGAGTGGTTTAAAGACTGGGACCAACCGGATGACCATCATCGCCATCTCTCTCATCTGTTTGGTTTATATCCGGGAAGCCAGATCACACTGAGTAAAACGCCGGCTCTTGCAGCGGCTGCCAAGCAGTCACTGATCTTCCGTGGCGATGTAAGTACCGGTTGGAGTATGGCCTGGAAAGTGAACTGGTGGGCACGCCTCCATGACGGTGATCATGCCTACAGCATTTTAAGTGATGCGTTTAATTATATCAATCCACGTGAGAAACGGGAAACAATGGGAGGCGGAGGTACTTATCCCAATCTTTTTGACGCCCATCCGCCCTTTCAGATTGACGGAAACTTCGGAACGACTGCCGGTATGACTGAAATGCTGCTGCAAAGCCATGAAGGTTATCTGTTCCTGTTGCCGGCATTGCCTTCGGTATGGAAAAGCGGAAGTATCAGCGGTATAAGGGCCAGAGGAGACTTTGAAGTGTCTATTAACTGGGCGCATAACAAGCTAAGTAAAGCGGTTCTTTATGCTGAGAAGGGCGGGATGTGCCGTCTGCATACCTTGCAGCCGGTAAAAGTACTGGAGGTGGTTTCAAAACCTGCGTCTGGTGTTCTGGACAACAGACTGTTGGCGCCTTATGGGCTAACGCCGTTTAACAATAATACAAAAAAAGAACTGGTGAAAGTCAACGAGACAGGCGGATATACAATTGACTTCAAAACTGAAAAAGGGCAGCGATATACAATCGTGCCATTATAAGCCGACGTTATGATTTATAAAAAAATACTGGTTATTTTTCTATATACTTTAATAGGCAGCAGTATAGCCGCACAGCAGCTTAACTGGCAGCAGGTGGCGCCTGGTATATGGAAAGCAGTAGTAGGTCAGCCGGAGCGTTATGACCTGTTGAAGGCCTCTGGCGCCCAGCCTGCTACTGCTGCATTAAAAAAAATGGGAGCGGCTGGTTTTCCGCTTGACAGGCAGGAGATTCAAGGAACTGTAACCGATGGTAAAACCTATCTCAGGTTTCCGCTAAGCCATACAGAGCAGCTGTTTGGCCTGGGTTTGAATTTTAAAACGGTACACCAGCGAGGTAAAATATTAACGCTGCACGTGGATCACTATGGCGGAAAAGACAACGGAAGAACACATGCTCCGGTCCCTTTTTACGTATCCAGTGCAGGGTATGGCGTGTTTATTAATGCTGCGAGATATATCACCGTTTATGCCGGTTCAGCTGTAAGAAAAGACAGTAAGCACCGGTCTATAGAGAAGAATCGCAATGAGGATAAGAGCTGGAGCGCGCGCCCTTATTCAGATGCCGTTGAAGTACTCGTGCCGGCAGCCGGTACAGAAGTATATGTATTCGCCGGTCCAACCCCTCTGGAGGCCATAAGGCGCTATAATCTGTTCAATGGGGGCGGCGCGCTGCCGCCCCGGTGGGGACTGGGCTTTACCCAACGGGTTAAATCACTGTTTACCGCAGGGGAAGTAAAAGCAGAGGTAGACTCTTTTCGCCTAAAGGGTTATCCGCTGGACTTTGTCGGGTTAGAACCTGGATGGCAAAGCCGGGCCTATCCCGGTACCTTTGAGTGGGACAGCAAGCGTTATCCGGATCCGGCGGGCTTTGTCCGGGAGATGCTGGATAAAAATATACGTGTCAATCTCTGGATCAATCCTTATGTTTCCAAACTGGCTCCTTTCTATAAGCAGATTGCCCCTTATACCGGAACGCACTTGGTATGGTCGGGTGAGGTGCCGGATTTTACAATCCCGGAGGCCAGGAGGATCTTCTTTGGCCAATTGAACAAAGACCAGGTAAATATTGGGGTCAGCGGTTATAAGATTGATGAGGTAGACGGATATGATTATTATCTCTGGCCCGATGTGGCGCGTTTTCCCGGCGGATTGACCGGAGAACAGATGCGACAGACCTATGGCGTACTGGCCATGCGATATAGTCTGGGTTTATTCAGGCAGAAAAATGAACGTACCTATGGTCTGGTACGCGCTTCAAATGCAGGTGCTAATGGCTTTCCTTATGTTATTTACAATGATTATTACAACCACGAGGATTTTATTACCGCGCTGATCAATAGTGGCTATATTGGGGTATTATGGACCCCTGAGGTACGGGCGTCCAAGACGTCAGAAGAGTGGATACGCCGCTTTCAGACCGTTATATTTTCGCCGATGGCCATGATTAATGCCTGGTCCAGCGGCACCAAGCCGTGGTCATATCCGGATGTTGCAGCACCCATTAAAAAACTGGCATTGTTGAGAATGCGTATGATGCCCTATTGGTATTGTGAATTCGCTAAGTATCATTACGAAGGGACTCCTGTCTTTAGGGGCATGAGTCTTGAACCAGGATTTGAGAATAACACGCAAAGCTCAGTAAAAAATAATCTGGAAGACAACCCGTATTTGGAAGCTGTTTCCAAAGAGGTGAAAGATCAGTATATGGCCGGACAGTATTTATTGGTGGCACCCCTGTTCGCAGGCCAGCGGTCAAGAAAGGTTATCCTGCCCAAAGGCAGGTGGTATGATTTTTACACCGGCGACTATGTGGGAGACGGGGAGGTGATTAGCGTTACGCCAGGATTGGATAAGATCCCCGTGTATGTAAAAAATGGCGGGATCATTCCTATGATGCCCCCGATGTTACATGCACCTGAAAAAGGGCAGAAGGTGGACCTTGAAATCAGGGTATATGGAGATATGCCAGGTACCTATCGTCTCTATGATGATGACGGGGTGACAATGGATTATGAAAAAGGTGCTTTTGACTGGAGGAAGATCACTGTTACCAAAGACCGGGAAGGCCGGCTGACAGGTGCAGTGGAAGAACCCCATAATAAAGCAGTTCAGACATATAATAGAATAACGTTCCGCTTTATGACGCAGCAAAATAAATAGAAAACAAACCAGGCGTCAGGTCCGGCGCTTTGATCGTAAAAGTGACTTTCCAAGGAAAATACAAGTAGTGATGAGAAAAGTAGCGATAATTATTTTATGTCTTAGCTCATTTTATCTGCAGTAGCGCAGATAAGAGGAGATGAGGATAAGGATATGTTTAATAAAACAGGCGATCAGCGGGACACCAAAGCGGTAAGCGCAGCGTTAAACGGGTGGTGGACTGCTTCGATGAAAAATCATGACCAGCGTATCGAGTGGTGGCGGGATGCCAGGTTCGGTATGTTTGTACACTGGGGTATTTACTCGCTGGCCGGAGGAGAGTGGAAAGGCAAGAAGGTAGGCGGATATGCAGAGCATCTGATGCGTAAGGAGAAAATTTCGCGAAAAGCATATTTAGAACTGGCCAGCAGGTTCAATCCTGTGAAATTCGATGCTGACCAGTGGATTACAGCTGCCAGACGTGCCGGTATGCGCTATTTTATTATAACAGCTAAGCATCATGACGGTTTCGCGATGTATCCCTCTAAAGTATCCGATTTTAATATTACAGCACAAACGCCTTATAAAAAAGATCCCATGGCAGCCTTGAAGGCCGCCTGTAAAAAGCAAGGTCTTAAGTTCGGCTTTTATTACTCACATGCCTTCGACTGGGAACATCCTGATGCGCCGGGCAATGACTGGGAGTACAGGAACCCAGGCGGGGATTTGCAGTTATATGGTGGCCGAGACTGGTATAATCTGCATCCGGATTTATTAAAGAAGGCGCAAAAATATGTCAACGAGAAGGCCATACCTCAGATATTGGAGCTGATTCGAAGATATCATCCCGATATTTTATGGTTTGATACACCGCATAAATTGCCTTTGTCTGAAAATCTCCGCATTCTGGAAGCGATCCGTAAGGTAGATTCAAATGTTGTTGTAAATGGCCGGCTGGTAAGGAGTTCTGAGCATAATTTTGGTGATTATAAGAATACTGCCGACAGGCCGGCTGAATTTTTTCCTGTTGAAGGTGATTGGGAAGCGATTCCCACCACCAACGAAAGCTATGGCTACAGCAAATTTGATCATTCACATAAACCTGCCAGTCATTTTATTCGTCTGCTGGCCAGTGCAGCGGCAAAGGGGGGCAATTTACTGATGAATATAGGGCCGATGGGTACCGGTGAAATGGCACCTGAAGATTTGAAGATCCTCAGCGGAATCGGGCAGTGGATGCAAAACAACGGCGAAAGCATATACGGAACGGCAGCGACACCATTACCGCTGCAAAGCTGGGGCGTCAGTACTTACAAACCGGGGAAATTGTATCTGCACGTATTTGACTACCCGGCAGACGGGAAACTATATGTGGGAGGGTTATTGTTGGGTTGTAAAAAGGCCTATCTGCTAGCAGACAAAGGCCGGCAGCTGGGCGTCACGCGTTCGGATAAAATGGATCTTATCATCGAATTACCCAAAAAAGCCCCCGACACCGTAAATACCGTAGTGGTTCTGGAGTTGGCCGGTCCTGAACAGTTTGATGCTGTGCGTTTTCTGGCACCGAACGTTTCCAGGACCCGGATGCTGGCTTATGACGCTTTGTTAAACGGTAAAGGCTTTGGATTTGGTGATGGAAAAACAGATCGTTACTATGTGGATGGCTGGCGGTCTGTCTCCCAGACAGTTGGTTGGAAGTTCAGAAATGAGCAGAAGTTATCCCTTCATATTGTATTGAAGCATATCAGCAGTTTGCAGACCGGTGGTTCCTGTGCTATTGTTCTGGACGGAAAAGTACTGACGACAATCACAGTTGAGCCTGCCGGGAAGGCAGCGCTGGTGGAGGACACAGACCTTGGTGACGTGCATTTAGAGCCTGGTGTTCATCAGATACTGATGCAGCCGGCACAGATTACAGGTGGGGAACTCATGCGCCCGCTGGAGCTGCAATTGATCAAAAACTAAAAAGATGAAAAGAAAAATATATGCAGTTGTCGCTGCCAATTTGTTATTATCGGGTATGGCCGTGGCGCAGAAGCTGAATGTCGCTGCCGTTTTCAAGGATGCCGAACAGCAGACGGCGGTAATGCTGACTGGAATTGCGAAAGCTAAAAATGACGCAGCGGAATTAGTCTCTCCCAGAACTATTGAGAACGGCCGCCTGCACCTTGTAAGATCCGGGGACTGGACCTCCGGTTTTTTCCCCGGAGAGTTATGGTATCTGTATGCCTATTCTAAGAATATAAAATGGCGCCGGCTCGCCGAAAAGTTTACAGCAAATATAGAGCAAGAACAGTTTAATGGCCGCACCCACGATATGGGGTTTAAAGTATACTGCAGTGTAGGTAATGCCTATCTGCTTACAAAGAATGATCATTATAAGCAGGTCCTGATCCAATCTGCCAAAACACTCAGTACACGGTTTAATAAAACGGCTGGTGTCATCCGCTCCTGGGACCATAATAAGGACAAATGGGCGTATCCGGTAATCATTGATAATATGCTCAATCTGGAATTATTGTTTGAAGCTACCAAGCTTACAGGCGACTCCTCCTATTACAAAATCGCGGTCAGCCACGCCAATAAAACCATGGAGAATCATTTTCGAAAAGATTTCAGCTCCTATCATGTAGTGGATTATGATTCTACTACCGGAAAAGTACTGAAAAAGACGACTCATCAGGGGTACGCTGATCAGTCCGCCTGGGCACGGGGTCAGGCTTGGGGCCTATATGGTTATACCATGTGTTACAGAGAGACTAAGGATCCGAAGTATTTAAAGGAAGCGCAGAATATTGCCGGATTTATTTTCAGTCATCCAAACCTGCCCAAGGACTTAATCCCTTACTGGGATTTTAATGCACCTGGCATTCCAAATGAACCAAGGGATGTTTCGGCCGCCGCCGTTATGGCATCCGCCTTGCTGGAGCTGAGCACCTACAGTAGAAACGGACAATATTATAGGAGCCTGGCAGGAGAGATCTTGTCCAATTTAACAAAAGCATACCGTGCGCCCATCGGGGAAAGCTATGGTTTTATTCTTTTACACAGTACCGGTTCCAAGCCGTCTGACAGTGAAGTGGATGTCCCGTTGGTATATGCGGATTATTATTATCTGGAGGCGCTGCTGAGGTTACAGCGGTTGTCTGAAGGCAGGAAGCTGTTTTGACCGGATGGTTGATTATAGATACTCTTATCTCTGAAATAGCTTTGGCTGATAAGTTTTGTCTGCAAATGAAGCCGCATAGTAGAAAAAGAAAGACGCTGACTGTGTCCCGCAGAGGAATTTGCTTCGACAGGCAGAAAAATTGTTTACGGTATCAATCTTAAAATGCAAATCAGTATGAGATCTTTTGTCAGAAGCTTTGTGATTATTGCCTGCGCCTTCACGTTGTCGTCGGGCTGCAGTCAGGAAAAGCTCGCAGCCCCTGAACAGTCAGTTCAGGAAGTAAGCAATGTTCCGGGCGCTCATAATGCAGGTGATTATGCCACTACTCTACAAGTGACAAAGGTGGCTGACGGATATAGTTGGAAATATACGTTTACAAAACAGTCAGGAGCGAAGGATATCAGCTATTTTCTTTTAAATCTGGGCAATTGTGGTGAGGGCAGTGCCACAATTGCCGGTGTTCGTCATGCCAAGGTAAATGGTGTGGATTGGATGGCGCATATAACCGATACAAATGGTAACAATCAATGTTCGGTCAATACATCCAATTTTGTAAAGTTCGATAATCTGGGGGCTGCCAGCCAATATATTATTGAGTTTACCCTGGATACGCTTTATTCCGAGGTGAATTCGCTTTGCTGGTTGAAGGCTGGCAACTCTTGTATAGAAATTCCTGTGCTGGCACCGGGTTGTAAAGGATATCAGTTGACAACCTCCATGGGAGCTGATTCTGCCATAGCGGGTAAACCATATACGGCTATTAATACCTATATGAAGGCCTCCGGCTTCGATTATTCAGAGCACCCCAGTTGCAGCGGAGGATATGGAGGCCATCCCGAAGGAATTCATTGTGGTACTGAGTGGGATTCATTTTTGAAAAAGTATGTCTTTCGTTTTAATATTCATATCGATCCGGTTATAGACGGAGACAGGTGCAGTGCAGCAACGGTAGACCGCCAGCGCAATGAAATGAAATCGGCGACCAATAATACGACATGGGCAAAGGTGCAGGGAAACTGGGATGAATGGCAGCGGTTGGAATGGAAGTTTAAATTACCGGAGGGCTTCCAGCCTACTTCAAGTTTCTGCCATATTCATCAGTTAAAGGCACAGGACGGACCTTATCATGGCAGCCCCCTGATCACCATAACGCCACGCTCCGACAAAGATGGGCGTAATAAAAGAATACAGATTATTCACTCGGTAGATGGCGCCTCTACCGGGAAGGGGAAGATTGTAGACAATATACCATTAACCGATTTTGAAAATGAGTGGGTGCAAGTTCAGGAGGAAATGCATTATACGCATCAGGGCTACTATTCCTGCAAGATTACCAGGATCCGTGACGGGAAAGTATTGATTGATTTTAAGGATGACAATATTGATATGTGGAGGAAGGGGAGTTCATATATCCGTAACAAATATGGAATATACAGAAGCCTGGCTGGCGGGAAATTAGACCAGACACCAGTGGGACAGAGCCCCTTGCTGAAAAATGAATCCCTTTGGCTGACAGATTTTAAAGTTTTTGAAAAGAATCCGAACCCCAATCCAGGGGTACCTCACGATTAATTTTTTTTAATCTATATAAAGACGCTAAATGATAAAGTATATTATTACTGTCTTACTCTTCCATATCGCGACGATCCTTGCGGCCGCCCCGGTTACCGTCGCCTCTATCAAGGATTTGCAAAATGCAATAAATGAATCGGAGCCTGGTACCGTCATTACATTAAAGGACGGCACTTATACAACAGATGAAGATGTTGTTTTGCGCTGTTCTGGCAGCAGAAGTAAGCCTGTCGTGATTCAGGCAGAGACGATCGGTGGTGCTGTTATAGGTGGAAAAGGCGGATTTAAACTGGTCAGCCCTGCCAGCTATGTAGTGATCAGAGGGTTCCATTTTACGCATCAGGCGTCGCATGCGCGCAGTGAAGCGGGAACCCGTTTTTGCCGATGGACGCATAATATATTTGAACTGCAAGGTAAAGGCGAGTATCTGACCATTGCCGGTGACGACCATGAAATTGACTATAACACCTTTTGGAATAAAAACAGTATGGGGCGTATTCTGGCGGTCCGGGGGGAAGGCAAGCAGATTGCTGAACGCCTGCATATTCATCATAACTATTTTTATAATTTTCCGGATCAGGGTGGGGCAAACGGTGCAGAGACATTACAATTTGGACTCAGCGGGTTTAGCCTGTCGACCAGTAACAGTGTTGTGGAATATAACCTTTTCGAAAAGTGCGCGGGAGAGAATGAACTGATCTCTGTTAAGGCTTCAGGCGTTACCCTGCGTTATAATACGATCCGTGATTGCCGCGCGCAATTTACCTTGCGCCACGGTAACAAGTGCCTGGTATATGGCAACTATTTTTTTAAGACCCCGGCTCTCAGGATTTATGGGGATGATCACCACATATTCAGCAATTATTTTGCGTATTGCCGCCCGGCCGTTACGATTGGAAACGGAGACGGAGAAGTGGCCGATGGCGCGAAATTAACGTGCCACGACAGGCCTGATCGTATATTAATCGCTTTTAACACATTGGTAAATAATGACGGCAATATTACGCTGCAGGCCCGTAAAAATGGATTGGGTGCCACGGACATCACTGCCGCCGACAATATAGTAGAGGGAGGTGTGAAGGCAGTGTCGGTCTTAGGTATTTTAAAGAGGCCGGTCTGGAAAAATAATCTGTTTTACAAGGTAGAGCAACCAGGTGATATCCCGTCTTCGGGTTACAGAATAAAAGACCCCTTGCTGACCAAAGACGCCAACGGTGTTTATCGTCTGTCAAAACAGAGCCCGGCTATCGGTCACGGGGATACTGATTTTCCGGTGGTCAGGGTGGATATGGACGGGCAGCCACGTGGCAGCAAGCCCGATATGGGTGCAGATCAGTATGGTAAAGGGGAAATTATAGCGCATCCTTTAACGTCTCGTGAAGTGGGGGCTTTTGCGAAAGGCGGATAGCAGGAAAAGTATTGAATATTGATATACTCTCAAAGAAGAGCAGAACGGAATTGCTGCACAGAAACAATATTATTAAATTAAATAAATCAAAGAAGAAATGAAGAAAATATTGATCGTCCTGGGTATTTGCCTGCTGGCAGGATTTGCAAGGGCACAATCTGCGGACAAGGACGCCCGGATGGCGTGGTGGCGCGCTGCGCGATTTGGTATGTTTATCCATTGGGGTGTTTATTCCCAATGGGGAGGTGTATATCATGGACATAAGCAGGCGCATGGTGGTGCCGAATGGATCATGAATCGATGTAAGATTCCGGTAAAAGAATATCAGCAACGTGCAAAATCGTTCAATCCGGTTAACTATGATCCGGATGCCATTGTAAGAATGGCAAAAGAAGCTGGTATGAAGTATATCATTATTACCTCGAAGCACCATGACGGCTTTGCTTTGTTTAAATCCAAGGCAAGTAAATGGAATGTCGTCGATGCGACGGCCTATGGAAAAGACCTGTTGAAGCCGTTGGCAGAGGCCTGCCGGAAGTACGGTATGAAACTGGGCTTTTACTATTCACAGGCGCAGGACTGGAACAATCCGGGAGGTGCCGCGGCTCGTAAGTTAATGCGGGAAGGGTGGCCCAACCCGGATTCGGCCAAGATAGATGCGTACACTGCTGCTCATAAGGGGCACTGGGATCCGCTACAGACGACTAAAACCTTTGATCAATATATTAACGACGTATCCGTGCCACAAGTAAAAGAGATCCTGAGTAATTACGGAGACATTGCCGTCTTGTGGTGGGACACCCCGACCAATATGACAGATGAAGCGGCACAGAAGCTAAAGGATGTTTTGAAGTTACAACCTAACATAATTACCAATGATCGCCTGAAACGCCCCAATTTCCCCGGTGATACAAAAACGCCGGAGCAAAAGATTCCCACCCAGGAACAGCTGGATGGGCAGGACTGGGAAACCTGCATGACGATGAATGGCAGTTGGGGGTATAAAAGCTGGGATCACAACTGGAAGTCTGTAAATACCCTCATCCGGAATTTGGTGGATATTGCTTCCAAAGGGGGCAACTATTTACTAAACATAGGACCTAAGGAAGACGGTTCTGTGCCTCAAGAAAGCATCGACCGGTTGAAAGCAATCGGCAAGTGGATGAAGATTAATAGTGATGCTATTTACGGAACCCATGCCAGTCCACTGCATGATCTTGCGTGGGGGCGGTGTACAATGAAGGAGAAGGACGGGAATACGACCTTAAATCTGTTTGTATTTGACTGGCCAGCTGATGGTAAACTGCTGATACCTGCCCTTTCTAACGAGGTGGTAAGTACGACACTGGTCGCCGGCCATAAAAAATTAACGGCAAGGAATGAAAATGGCAACATAGTGATTGAAGTGCCGAAAGACGCACCGGATTCAATTGCTTCATTAATTGAATTAAATGTACGGGGCAAAGTAGAAAATGTGAATATAAAAGGGAAAAAACAGATGAGCAGTGGCGCATTGGATTAAGTACAGGGGGGAGTCCGGCAGCGGGCCTATATCTATAGCTCCGGTAAATAAAAAACAATGACAAAAATAAAAACTTTTATATTATGCTGCTTTCTATGGATGGTGACGTTCGTATATGCAGGTGATGTTAACGTTGAAGCCTATGGTGCAAAAGGAGACGGCGTAACATTGAACACAAAGGCTATACAGAATGCCATTGATGCCTGTGGCCAACAGGGAGGCGGGCGTGTGGTTGTCCCAAAGGGAGATTTTCTTTCGGGTACTGTTGAGTTCAAAAATCATGTAGTGCTCTATTTACAGAAAGGAGCCCGGCTGTTAGGGAGCTCCAGGATTGAAGATTATCGCAATCCGGATCCTTTTACAGAGGGACTCGGTATTGATGTGGGCTGGGCTTTACTGGCGGCAGTTGATTGCCATGATATCGGTATTGAGGGAGCGGGCGTTATTGACGGTCAGGGCAGCAAGTTAAAGGCAACGCAAATTATGACAGATCAGAGGCCAGAGGCAAAGCGGTGGGGCAGAAGACCCTTTTTACTGCGCGTCGTACGCTGCAACGGAGTAAGTGTCAAGGGTATCACCTTGCAGTACGCGGCTGCCTGGACTTCGCATTACGCCCGGTCTAGAAATGTCAATATTCAAGGTGTGAAGATTGTAAGTGTTGGGGTGGCGCATAATGATGGCATCGGCATCGATGGATGTCAGGACGTGCATATATCAGACTGTGATGTAACTAGTGGAGACGATGCCCTCGTATTTAAGACGACTTCCAGTAAAATGGCCTGCCGCAATATTGTGGTCAGTCATATGCGTTTAAAAAGCAATCAGGCAGGTATTAAGATAGGAACGGAATCAATGGCAGATTTTGAAAACATCAGTATTAGAGATTGTTATATCTATGACACTAAGAATGGCGGAATCAAATTACTTTCAGTAGACGGGGCCCGGATAAAGAATGTTCGTATCTCAGGTATAAATATGCAGCAGGTGCGTACGCCCCTGCTGTTGCGGCTGGGTTCCCGGTTGAGTGTTTTTCGTAAGGGCCGGGATCAGCGACAGCAGACAGGCTCTTTTGAAAACGTGGTGTTAAAAGACATTATTGCTGTTTCGGCGGACAGCACACAACTGAAATCAGCTACCGGCATACTCATAACCGGTGTACCCGGGCATCCGGTCTCGGGGGTAATGCTTAAAAATATTTTTATTGATTTGCCGGGCGGCGGAATGGCTGATGAAGCGGCTGCTGTTGTTCCTGAGGCAATAGAAAAGTATCCGGAGGTAAAGACTTTTGGTCCTGTTATACCGGCTTACGGTTTATGGGCGCGCCATGTAAGAGATCTTAAGATGGAATCCATCAGGTTCCGGCTTCGCAGAAATGATGCACGGCCAGTGCTTGTATTGGAAGACGCAACAGGTGTGGCCCTGCGTAATTTCTCAGTTCCATATACGAAAGGCCCGGTCACCGGCATTGTCCGGACCTCAAAACAGGTGAAGATTGAAGGCTGGAAAGTAGCTGGCGGGGCGCCGGTGTTTTTGAACACCGATTCTATAAGCCGGTGGCAGTTACGACTGCATGCCAACCGGCTGCCTGTTGGACAGCAAACGATTAACTTATAATTTCGATCTGAATGAAGGCAATTGCGACAATAATGAAGGCGGCGGTTTTGGGGCTTTTATCTGGAAGTCTAAACCAGGTGATTGCGCAGACACCTGCCCCACGAAGTACCTGGGTCTATCAGTCTGCAGGCGGCAGGCTTGACTACCGGCACACTAAGAGGGGCGACCGGATCATGGATTTTTCAGCGGCTGGATATATGGGCGGAGGGGTAAGCCTTCCTGATGTTAAAGCGATCGCAATAGTTTATCCGATGCAAGGCGATAACACGGCCAGTATTCAGAGGACCATTGATTCGGTAGCGCGTCTGCCCTTGGTAAATTCTTTCAGGGGAGCTGTTTTGCTGGCACCTGGAATGTTTACCTGTAATGGAGAGCTTCATTTAGATTCCAGCGGTGTTGTACTTCGCGGATCTGGTCCGGCAACAAAAATAGTAATGTCTGGTGCGCCGCATCCGTGTTTTAGTATAGGAGGACCGTCTACGGTTGAAAGAGTCGGAGAAGCGGTGAGCGTAACGGACGCCTATATTCCCTCCGGTGCTGATGCTTTTACTGTTGCAGACGCAGGGGAGCTTTCTGCGGGCGATGAAATCGCCATTATCAAGCCGGTCACGCCTAAGTGGGTTCATTATATGAACATGGATGTATTGGTCCGTGATGGTAAACCCCAGACCTGGATAAAGGGGGAACTGGTTACAGAACGGACCATTGAGAAGATTGAAGGTAACCGGGTATCTGTTAGTGTCCCGCTTACGGATAGCTATGATGAGATGTACACTCAACCCGGAATAGTGATTCAGCGTATTGAACGGCGTCGGGAGCGCTCCCAGATAGGATTGGAAGATCTTTCGATCATTGCCCCTGCACAATCTGTGACGATCAATCAGCAGCATTATGCTGCTATCCGCACCAGGGGACTGGCTGATGCATGGATCAGGAATATTGAGATATTAAACACAGTAAACAGTATTGCAATTTCCGGAAGGCGTATTACCGTGGACCGGGTTCAGATACGACATACGGTACCTACAATTGGGGCTGCTAAACCTGCAGACCTGGCAGCGAACGGAGCACAGCTTTTCTTTAATAAATGTACCATTCAGGGAGACAATGTTTTCTACCTGGCAACCGGGGCGAAAGTCAGCGGCCCCATTGTTTTACTTAATTGCAGGTTTAGCGGAAAAGGTTGGATACAGCCGCATCAGCGTTGGGCTACAGGGCTCTTGATTGATGGCTGCACTGTTGCGGATGGCGGCATTGATTTTATGAACCGCGGAGAAATGGGGTCCGGTCATGGTTGGGCAATTGGCTGGGCGGTGGCCTGGAATTGCATTGCAAAGTCGTATTTGAATCAGCAGCCGCCAGGTGCGTATAATTGGGTGATCGGCTCAAAAGGGGAAAGAATGAAAAAGGCGATGCCCTTTGACAAGAATCCTTTTTTGCCAGAAGGGACTTATGATGTTCACGGCAAAGCGGTCCGTCCCAGGAGTCTATACCTGGCGCAGTTAAAGGACAGGCTGGGGGAAAAGGCTTTATACAATATTGGTTATTCAATAAATAAATCGTTTTGATATTATATTGGTCAGATCCGCAAATGGATAAGCATATGCGAATGGGCAACAGCTGGCTGCTGCCGCTATTGAGTTTGAGCCTCGTATGTGGAGTAGTATGTACAATGATAAATCCGGTCCTTGGACAGCCCGCCTTCATAAAACCTCTTCCGGATTATAAGCAACTGGTCAGCCGGGCTGACCTTGTTTATGATAAACCGGCCTCTCGCAGCGAAGCTGGGCAGCCTGTCGGGAACGGCACGATGGGGAGTCTGGTCTGGACAACGCCGTCCCAGATAAAAATGCAGATCAATCGCGTGGACATTTTTGGGAATAACTCAAGTACTGATAACTTTTATCAGCGCAATACAGACTATTGCGGAGGTGCTGGTTTTGTGGATCTCGATTTTGAAGAGCCTGTGTTTGAACCAGCGCATTTCAAACAGACACTCTGTTGCTATGACGGTGTATCCACCGTATATGGGAAGTCGGTGACGGCTAAAGTCATCGCCTGGAATGAGCAAGATGTCATGGCTGTGCAGATCGCAGATCAAAGGCAAAATACCAGATCATTATCAGTTAACCTGCGGATGCTGCGACTGCCTGTTACCAGACGGGGGAACCATACCGCTATCTCGAAGGTTGAGATTCACGGGAGGTATATTGTGTTGACACAAGTATTTAAAGAAGGAGGGTATTATTGCAGTTCTGCTGTTGTTATAGGGACTTCTGATAGCTCTTTTGCAGAAGTGACCAATGATCTGTCAATACGACTAAAGAAAATGACCGGCGCACATTTATCCACTGTTTTTATTGCCAGTGCCGCCACTTTCGATACTTCGGAAAATATTACAGAAAAAGCGATGCATAATCTTCAAAAAGCAATGGACGCCGGTTTTGACGGCATGTATGCGTCAAATAAACTGTGGTGGGAGAACTTTTGGAAGCAATCCTTTATTGATCTGACCAGCAGCGATGGTATCGCCGATGAGGTCGAGAAAAACTATACCTATTTTTTATATGTAATGGGTTCCAGCTCCCGCGGCGATTACCCGGTTAAGTTTAATGGCATGTTATGGACCACAGGTGGAGATGCCAGAAAGTGGGGCGGCGCTTTTTGGGGTGCGAACCAAAGCTGTTTTTATGAAGCGCTCTTTGCTACGAATCATCTGGAATTAATGCGTCCGATGTTTAATATGTATTCAAGGGCTATGGGCTCCTTTAAGAAGGCTGCCCGGCAGCAATGGGGTTCAAAGGGAATATATATTCCTGAAACTGTCGGCTTTGATGGCATACCGGTATTACCCGACTCTATTGCCACTGAAATGCAGGCGTTATATTTACTGAGAAAACCCTGGGCGAGCCGGTCGGCATCATTTATGGATTACGCCTATACAAAGCAGCCCTTTTTGTCCCGTTGGAACTGGAAAAACACCGGACACTGGAGAAATGGGCGCTGGGAATATACAGAACGTGGTGACGGCCCTTTTGGCCCGGTTAACCATATTTTCTCCAGAGGAGCGAAAATAGCCTACCAGTACTGGCAGCAATATGAATACACGGGAGATCTGCAGTGGTTACGCACTCGTGCTTATCCTGTTTTAAAAGGAGTGGCTGAATTTTACCGTAACTTTCCCAACCTGGAAAAGGACGAAAATGGCGAGTATGTTATCCGGCATGTCAACGACAATGAATCTATCTGGGATGCAGAGAATCCGGTGGAAGAGATCTCTGCCATGATGGGTATTTTCCCTGCCGCTATTAAGGCCGCCACATTACTAAAGACCGATGACACGCTTCGCGGTTTATGGAAAGAGGTATTGGAACATCTGTCCCCTTTGCCTTCCTCAAAAGATTATCCCGATATGACAGGCCGGCCGGAGACCTGGGTAGGCGCCCGGCGGTCGTTGAGCCCTGTAAGGGGAAACAGCCGCCGGTTGCCAGATGGCAATACCATGCCGGTATGGTTTTTTGATTTGTGTAACCAGGGGGGTGATCCCGATTTATTGCGTATTGCAGGCAATACCCTGGATGCTTATTTCAGAGAGCAGGACCCACGTCATACCTTTCCCCATATTTTGTCCAAGATACCCGCTGCTGCAGCGGTATTATGCCGCGCAGAGGCAATAAGGTATTTGCTGCCCAATATGTTAAAGGGCAATGGACATATTGATCTGATGGAAAACAGAATGGATCTGAGTGAGGGCTTCTTTACCACCAATATTCAGCGCATTGGAAGGGTGGCGGATGCCTTGCAGCAAAGCCTTTGTCAGAGCGCTCCGCCGGGGCCGGGACGTGAGCCGGTTATTCGTGTATTCGCTGCCTGGCCCCGGCAATGGGATGCGCACTTTAGCCTGCTGTGCCGTGGGAATTTTCTGACGACAGCTTCAATGAAGGACCAGAGCGTTGAATTTGTAGAAATAGTATCAAATGCGGGTGCTCTGTGCCGGATACAAAATCCATGGAAAGATAAGCCGGTTTTGATTTATAAAAATGGCAGGTTGTTCAGGAAGTCCCCAGACCGGATAATCAGCTTCAGCACTCGCCGGGGTGATCACTTTGTATTAATGTCCCGAACGGTACCAGGCCGAATTTCTTCAACGCCGTTTTAAGGATGGGAAGCTACGTTACATATTTGGCAAGCGGTGTGCTATTCAAAAGCGATTATTTGTGGTATTCTGAATACCCGTTTAACAGATAAGCTATGAAATTAATAAAACAGATACAAATACTGATCGGGATACTACTCCTCTCACTTTCCATTGTACCTGCCTGTCATGGGCAGGTTATTGCCCATGACAGGCAGGTACAATGGAAAGGATTTGCGAAGCATTGTTTTACAATAAATGGTTACGAGGCCTGGTATGTCGCTCCCAAAAACCCGCTAAAGGGACGTCCCTGGGTCTGGCGCGCTTATTTTCCTGACTGGCATACGGATATGGATAGCGTTTTGCTGAGCCGCGGAATGTATATTGCCTATGTAAAAGCACCGGATTTATTTGGCCATTATAGCGCATTAAATATCTGGGATGATTTTTATCATTACCTGACCAGTGTCAAGGGGTTTGCCCTGAAGCCCGCACTCGAAGCGGTAAGCCGCGGGGGACTATATGCCTATGGCTGGGCAAAAAGAAATCCGTCTAAAGTAAGTTGCATTTATGCAGAAGCCCCGGTGTGTGACTTTACCAGCTGGCCAGGCGGTAAGGGTGCCGGCAAAGGCGCTGAAGCCGACTGGGCAAAACTGTTAACCGTATATGGTTTATCGCAAACAGAGGCAATAGCTTATAAAGACCAGCCCAAAGACAATCTGGGCACCCTGGCTGCTTACAAAGTGCCGATATTGCACGTAGTAGGGTTACAGGACAGCGTTGTTCCATACGCTGAGAACACCCGGGTACTGGTACAGAATTATATTCGACAGGGCGGCCCGGCTGCTGTTATACCGATGACCAGCGGCCCTCAGGAGCTATATGGACATCATTTTAAAATTGAAGATCCTGAACGGCTGGCTGATTTTATAAGTACATATTCTTTGCCCGCCCGGCAACCACTGAACTGCTCTCAGTTTATTGAGAATTTTGGGAATCTTGATAACCTGGCTTATAAAATCAGGCATAATCAAAAGATTCAAGTGGCATTTCTGGGCGGTTCCATCACCCATATGACCGGCTGGCGGGACATCGTGATGAGTTGGCTGGAGCAGCGGTATGCAAATGTTGATTTTAAGTTTATCAATGCAGGTATACCGTCTCTGGGAAGCTTGCCACATGCATTCCGCCTGCGCCAGGATTTGCTGGATAAAGGGCCTGTTGATCTTTTGTTCATCGAGTCAGCGGTGAATGATTATGTTAACGGCACGCCCGCGCTTACGCAGCAAAGAGCATTAGAAGGGATTATCCGCCATGCGCTTTGTTCTAATCCTTACATGAATGTGGTGTTGATGGGGTTTGCAGATGAGTTTAAGCTGGCGGATTATGCGCAAGGCCGCATACCTCATGAGATCCAGTTGCATGAACAGCTGGCCCGTTATTACCACCTCCCTTTTATTAACCTGGCCAGGGAAGTATATATGCGCATTCAAAATAAAGAATTTAGCTGGGAGTATGATTTTAAAAATCTACACCCTGCTGCTTTCGGACAGGCATTATATGCCAATACGATCCAGACGCTTTTATATAATTCCCTGAATATGAAGCGGGAAGAAAAGCTTTCCCGGGCATTTTTTCCCAAGGCGAAAGATGGCTTGTGTTATACGCAGGGGGCCTACCTTCCATTAAGGGAGGCGAATTTAGAAAAGGGGTTCAAGTTGATTTCTTCGTGGAGACCAGATGACAGTGTTCATACAAGAGCAGGATTTGTAAAAGTGCCGGTGGTGGAAGGAACTGCGGCTGGAGCGACACTGTCATTAGATTTTACGGGCACGGCTGTGGGGATAGCTGTATTGTCCGGCCCCGATGCCGGCACCGTTCGCTATTGCATTGATGAAGGGCCGTGGAAAACGACGGACTTATATACCGAGTGGAGCAGCGCTTTACATCTGCCCTGGTATGTACTATTGGGCGACGGGTTATCGAACAAGAAACACCGGCTAAGGATGATAATAGCCGGAAAATCTAATGCTTCATCGAAGGGAAATGCAGTACGTATTGTGCATTTTCTGATAAATAAATAATTGTTTTTAATTATGAAAAGTTTTTTTCTGTTCCTGTTTTTGAGTCTGACCGTGATAAGCGCTTCCGCCCAAGACATGGAAGATATGTGGGATAGTTCAACTACCGGAAAGGCGCATCCAAACATTCAGTGGTTCAGGGAGGCAAAGTTTGGCTTGTTTATTCATTGGGGGCTTTATTCAAAACTGGCGGGGACCTGGAAGGGAAAGCGTTATTACGGAAGTGGTGAATGGATCATGAACCAGGCAAAGATTCCTGTAAAAGATTATCAGAAGGTGGCCGCGTCGTTTAATCCTGTTGAGTTCAATGCAGATCAGTGGGCAGAGCTGGCTCAGCAAGCCGGTATTAAGTATATGGTAATTACTGCTAAGCATCATGAGGGATTTTCCATGTTTGACTCGAAGGTGACCGGTTATGATATTGTTGATGCGACGCCTTATAGAAAGGATCCGATGAAGTCTTTAGCCGCCGCTGCGCGTAAACGGGGCATTCAGTTCGGCTTTTATTATTCTCAGTTTCAGGATTGGTATGAACCTGACGGCGGTCGCAATACCTGGGATTATGACGAATCGAAAAAGGATTATCAATCATATTACCGCCAAAAGGCCATCCCCCAGCTGAAGGAATTATTGAGCAACTATGGCCCGCTGGGTATTATATGGTTTGATACACCTGGTGGAATGACCAAGGCGCAGACGAAGAAATTCGTAGCGGATTTAAGGAAACTGCAGCCCAATAGCCTGTTTAGCAGCCGGGTGGGTCATGGCATGGGTGACTACAGGGATTTTGGTGATTCGGAAGTGCCGGCTGTCCCGATCGGTGGCGCATGGGAATCTATTTACACCCATAATGATACATGGGGATATATTGCTCATGATTTCAATTTTAAATCTCCTAAAGAAATTATACAGTTATTGGCAAATGTAGCTTCAAAAGGGGGGAACCTGATGCTGAATATAGGCCCCGATGGACAGGGACATATTCCTGATTATTCGGCAAAATTCCTGAGAGCGACAGGTGCCTGGCTGAAAGGAAACGGACAGAGCATTTACGGGTCAACTGCAGGATTTATTCCTCCGCAGCCCTGGGGAGTCACAACGGCTAAACCGGGCAAGTTGTTCTTACATGTCTTCACGCTTCCTATAAATGACACGCTGCTCATACCGGGTTTTCTTCCGGAGGTTGAAAAAGCGTATACACTTTTAGGTGGCGCTTCACTGCCTTTTGCAAAACAAGGTAGTGATTTGTATGTTTCACTGGCATCTTTGAGAAAGGTGCATAACCCCAATACGGTATTAGTGATTAAATATAAAGGGCCTGCACCCGCCTATGCTGCAGATGCACCGGTGACGGTCTCACCTGCTTTCGAGCGAAATTTTGTTGAGGCGGCTTATGCAAAGACCCTGGGAGATGCAAAAGTACAAACCCTGACATATAGCCACTATTATGGAGACTGGAAACATACTACCTGCGTAACAGATATCAAAAAGCCCGGGGATGCCGCTGAATTCAGCGTGCGTTTTACCAGCCCTGGCGATTACCGGTTAATTTTAGAATATGCCTGTTCAAAAGCCAGTGCCGGACAGGAAGGCTATCTGGAGGTTACTGGTCAAAAATTCTTTTTCCGGGCGCTGTATACCGGTGAATTTGACCGTAAAGCACCGCTTATGTTTATAAAGCATCCCGTAGCTCTATTAACCATTAAAAAGCCCGGAGTTTACCGCATTGATGTAAAGCCTTATAAGCAGGGAGAAGAACTGTTTAAGCTGAAATCCATTATTGCAGAACCGCTCTGATTCAGCCTGGCATGCCCGGTGTCATTTATTGGGTTAATTTAGGCTCAAGCCGGTCTACATCTTTAGAGGTCCATTTTTGGGGATAACCCCATCCCGGCTGGTCAAGGTTGCAATGATCGCCTTTTTCGTTCAGGGATTTTGTCAGTACTTTCTTTAGCCCGGCTATTCTGGAAGCGTATTTCGGGTTGGCTGATAGATCGTAAAGTTCATCAGGGTCGCTTTTTAAATTAAAAAGTTCATTCCGGTACTGCCCTTTTACATTGTAACAAATCAATTTAAATCCATCCTGAACAATGGCTCTTTGAAGGTTCAGGTAAGCAAAGAAAACGTGATCCCTTCCCTTAAAAGAATCATCGGTAAAAGCCTCTTTTAGTGAGCTGGACTCGACACTTGAAGGCACCTGTTGATCTGTCAGGGTACAAAGTGTCGGGAATATATCATTTAAATAGACCAGTTGATCAACGCGCTTATTTTTAGGGATACCGGGTCCGGTGAAAATCAGCGGGATCCGTATGGAGGACTCGTAACAATTCTGTTTCCCCAGCAAGGCATGATCGCCAACCGAAAGGCCATTATCTCCTGCAAATACTATAATTGTGTTGTCGTATCTGCCCGTCTTTTTTAGTGCATCGATCACTCTTCCGATCTGATAGTCCACCTCAGAGACCATACTGTAATATTTGGCAAGCTCAGTTCTTATCCCGATTTCTGTTCTGGGATAAGGCAGCAGCATTTCATCCCGGATATAAAGTTCTCCATTGTCAAAGGCCGGCTCGGTCCGAAAGGAAGCAGGAAGCGGCAGTTGATCCGGTGTATAGCTATGGCCATACCAGGTGGGTGGTGTCCTGGGGTCATGCGGAGAGCTGAAGGCTACATACATCAAAAAAGGCTGCTCGCTGTCTTTTTGCCGGTTCAGGAAGTCTACCGCTGCATCTGCAAAATAAATAGAAGAAAAATGATCTCCCCAAAATGGGTGCTCATATTTACCGGTGCTGTCGTAATGATGGAGTTGGGGACGGTATTGCCCTCCGGTTGCCGGTGGGTTCATCCCACCCAGTAGAATATTTTCTCCTGCTGAAAATGACCTGTTAAAACAGGCCTTGTCCTGATGCCATTTACCGGTTGCGAAAGTAATATAACCGTTGTTTTTAAACAGTTCGGGGAACGTAACATCACCTTGGGCTATAAACTTTCCGCCTTGCTCCAGATGGAACAAAGACTTGCCTGTCATGATCATCGCCCTGCTGGGACAACATATTGCTCCACTCAACCCGCCCATTATATGTGCCTCTGTAAAAGCGGTGCCGTTATGTACCAATTGATCCATATTAGGAGTTACAATATCGGGATTGCCCAGGGCATGTATGGTATTATAACGCTGATCATCTGTCACAATAACCAACACATTTGGCCGCTCACGCCGCTGGTCCTTTTGTGCATCTGTCTTCTTGGAAGGAGCCAGCGTTACTAATCCGCTGACAATAAAGCCCAGTATCCGAATGCTTCTTTTCATCTCCGTTTTAATTTACTTTATCAAAGTATAGAATCGTATTTTTAATGAATCTGCCAAGCCATCAAAAAAACTGGATGTACTGCGACCCTGGACTTCTCAAAAGACATGGCGCAATACACCCAGAAGTTAAAAGCCAATCCACATTACTCAAAACGTTATAATCAAGAAATATCAGTACCCTCAGACAGGGATTGTTTATCAATAACCTTCATTTTGATCGAGGGTCGCCTCATTATTATTGGTGATTTCCGTCGCAGGTATGGGCCAAAGATTATGATATGGTTCAATAGTTTTGCCCGAAACAGGGTTATACTTTTTATCCCGCTCATAGAGTTTTCCCAGCCGGGTCAGCGTCACTGATCTGAACTCTTCCAGGTACAGCTCTCTTAGACGCTCATCCAGGATATAATCCAGATTTACTTCTGAAGCGACGGCAGGCGCAGCGTGGGAGCGGTGACGGACCACGTTAATATCATCCGCTGCTTTTTGTGTATTGCCCTTGTCTAAATAGGCTTCCGCTCTGAATAGATAGGTTTCTGCAAGACGGGCAAAATACTTTTGCAAAAACAATTTGGAGGCACCGTTCAGTATGGTTCCGCCAAATGGATTGGTGTCATCGGTCAATACCGAGGGGCCTGCAACGGCTATAAAATCCCCGGCAGAAGGAGATGCCTTGCGGATAATAGGATAAAAGTTGCGGATGGTATCTCTGAAATCTGCCGGTAATACCTTATCCTTATATCCATCCTTTACATACCATTTGCCATAATCAGGCGAAGAGGCAGGAACGCCTGAGATTCTTAGATCCCTGACAATGTTATAAGAAGAGTTCCGGATATCTCCTGCTCCCCAGATCTCGTATAAAAAGTGCGCAGTAGGCCTGATCCAGCCGATGCCGTTGGAGGAAAGGCTGTCAACAAATTTTCCATTATACAGAACATTCATTTTTGTTTTGGAATCGGTTTCTTTGATTTTAAGCCCGCCTAAACTGGGCACTACTGCCCAGGCAGTCTGATCGCCTACCGCCGACGCATTATTTAACGCTGTCTGAATAACCAGCAGGCCTTCGTGATTGCCGGTACTGTAATTCTGATTTCCATATTCAAACAGATCTCTATATACATCACCGGGCTGGCTGGCATGTGTGCCAAAGCGCTCTGTCATCAAAGAAACTCCGGGATAGTCGATAACTGCCGTGGCACTGGCAATCGCACCATCGTAATCCTTTAAAGAAATAAGCACTTCTGTCAGAATGTGCTGAGCGATCTGTTTGTTAACCACGCCATCCTTAACACTATCAATATTCTGTAAAAGACCTGCTGCCTGGACCAGGTCGGTCTTGCACTGCTGATAAATTGCTTCCCTGGTAGCCCGGGTGTAATCGTAACGCGGTTCTTTTAGTTCGTTTAGTTCCAGAGGGACTCCTCCGTATAGGTTGGCCAGGATGTTATAGCTGTAAGCCCGGAAGAATAGTGCCTGTCCCAGGTAACTGTTTTTATCCGCATCATTCATTGCTGAAGCGGGAACCCTGTTTATGATCAGATTGCAATTGGTAATAATCTTGTAAAAGGCCGTCCAGATATTTTCAGGGATAAAATAAGAGGGAACCATGGTTGCCTTGTAAGCATTCAACTTGGCAGCTGGATCATAGTCTGTGCCATTAAAGGCAAAGTCTGTTGCATAATACAGTCCAAAGTAGGTGTCCAGGTTCATATTGCCCATATAGATATTCCTGATGCCATTATATACATTGTTAATGGCGTGCTGAAACTGCGTCGCATTTTGAAGGGAATTATCAGGTGTATAAATGGACAAAGGTTTTTCATCCAGAAAACTCTTTTTACAGGCCGTGGTTAAACCAGCCAAAATAAAGAGCAGGTATATAAAATTTATCTTTTTCATTGCTATTGATTTTATTTTGCTGTTAGAAACTAAGATTGACGCCAACAGAATAGTTTTTCATAACCGGATAGCCATTCAGGTCCAGTCCCAGCCCTCCGGCGACACTCAGGCCGGTCGCGGATTTTTCACCTGAGGGTGCACTGGACTCCGGATCCCAGCCATCCCAATCTGTAATGGTAAACAGATTCTGTGCATTTACATAAATACTTGCGGACTTAAATACTTTAAGATTTTTAATCAATTTGTCAGAAAGATTATATGTCAGCGTTACGTCCTGCAGGCGTACAAAACTTCTGGAGATATAAGGCCCGAAATCCTGTCCGATAACCGGTACGTAGGCTGCGATACTTCTATATCTTGCATCCGGATTATTTGGTGTCCAGTAATCATACACAAATACATTCTTGGATTTGGTATTATCTGGATTTCTAAGCATCACGCCCGGGTTGCCCAGATATCCGTTTTTTCCTCCCTGTACCGTATTGAGTGTAAACTTCAGATCAAAGCCTTTATAGGTGAACTCATTGGATAAGCCCAGACTATAGGAAGGGTCAAGCTTACCCAGGATCTGTTTGTCTTTGGTCGTAATAATGCCGTCTCCGTCTTTATCTTCAATTTTATACTGACCTGCCTTGAATCCCTGGTCGGCCAGTTTTTGAGGAATGTCGTCATCCAACTGCCAGATGCCTGTGATCTTATAATCATATACAACTCCATAAGGTTGGCCGATAAAATAGCTAAGAATAGGGTCCGCTCCATTGATCAGGTCTTCTTTAGAGCCGTCAATGTCCAGGATCTTATTGCGATTCCTGAAGAAATTGGCCGAAACGCGCCAGCTGAAATCTTTTCCTTCTACAGGGATGGCGGTGATATTTAATTCCTGACCCCGGTTTTGGATCTTACCGATATTGATCAAAAAGGAATTAAAGCCTGTTATGGTGGGTGTCGCTCTGGAGTTCAACAGATTAACCGAATTGGAAAAATACAGATCCAGGCTGCCCGACAACCGGTTGTTAAAAAGGCTGAAATCCGCTCCTGTGTTAAAGGATCTGGTTGTTTCCCATTTTAGGCTGGGGTTAGGCAGCTGGTTTAGATAGGAACCCAGTTCGGCGGATCCTGTTGAGCCGTATAAATAGCCACTGGCCAGCCCTACGTTCATCTGGGCCAGCGTCTGATATCTGCCCACCGTGCGGTTTCCTGTTGAACCATAGGAAATGCGCAATTTCAGATCATCTAGTTGGCGGACATTTTGCAAAAACTTTTCTTGTTTCATCCGCCAGGCGAAAGCCAGAGAAGGGAATACCGCCCATTTGTTGGCGTCAGAGAATCCGGAGAAGCCGTCTCTTCTTACTGTACCCGTTAATATGTACTTTTTGTTATAGGTATAAGTGGCTCTGGCCATCTGATAGAGGGACTGTTCCTGCCATGGCAGGACACTCAGGCTGTTAGATACCGTGAGGCGTGCAGGATCACCTACATCTAGCCTGTTATAGGACAAGGATCCGTCTGTGATACCACCGGCAGAGGTACTGGTGCCATCATGCATATTTTTTTCTGCTCCATAAAGTAAGGTGACGTCGATGCCGTGAACACCAAAGTCGCGCTTATAACTCAGGATATTATCTAGTGTTAGGAAATAGTCGCTCATATAAGTTTTATAAGCAGTTGCTTCTTCATTAGGTGCATTATAGTTAAAGCGGTTATAGTACACATAGTTATTGCCGAAATTCACCCGGTAAGTCAAACCCTTAATAAAGGGAAAATCAACGCTTGCAAAGAAGTTGCCGATGAAATTTAGGTTACGGTCTTTGTCTTTTGACCGTTTGAGTACCTCAAGGGCGGTTGGCGTGGTGGTGTTTTTATAAAATTCCAGCATCTGGCCTGTAGCCGGGTCAAAAGGTAATGTATAGGGATCTAAAGAAATTATGTCCGAAAACGTTGGGGAGACACCGCTAAAATCATTGATAGAAAGACTGGTCAGGGCACCCAGGGTCAGCCAGTCGAAGGGCTTCGTTTCCAGGTTCAAACGAATGCTGTTTCTGCGGTAGGTATCATTCATAATCAGGTTCATCTGATCTAAATAACCGTAACCCATATAGAATTTGGTCTTCCTGGATTTGCCACTGATGCTGATATTGTGATTTTGAATATGGGGGTGAGCATTGGTCATCAGATCCCACCAATGGGCCTCAATGCCATTTTTATAGTTTTCCGCCTCTTCTGCCCCTAATTTCGTGGAGGGGTCCCAGTCTGGATTCATTTTGGTCATATCATTGGGGTCCCTGCTTTCAGACAGATACCAGTCGCCTAATTTTTGAATTTCCTGCGCTCCGTTTGCCGGCTTCATATTTTTTTGTGTCATCTGTTGTGTAGAATATTCACCGGAATAATTTACCGTCAGTTGATCGATCCCCGATGCGCCACTTTTAGTCGTGATCAACACGACCCCGTTGGAGGCCTGAGAGCCGTATACGGCCGCCGCACTGGCATCTTTTAAGATGTCTATGCTCGCGATATCTGAGGGGTTGATGGAGGTGAGTGACCCTCTATAGATCAGCCCATCCACAACGATCAAAGGCGAAGTGGTACCGGAGATGGAATTTCTGCCACGTACCATAAGCGTGGGGTCTGAACCCGCTTTGGTTACCTGCCCAACGGTAAGGCCAGGAACGGTGCCCCGAAGAGAAGACATGATATTGGGATTGGGAGATTGCTCCTGTACCTTCAAATCTGCTTTAACGACAGAGCCGGTTACATCACTTCTTTTTGCCGTTCCATAACCAATCACCACCAGGTCATTTAGAGAAGAAGCCTGCTCGGTTAATGTTACATTCAGGGTATTTCCCTGATCAACAGTTATCTCTTTACTTTCATAGCCGACAAAGCCAAATACCAGTATGTCGCCTTGTTCTGCCTGAATCTGGTAGGAACCGTCAGCGCCCGTCAGGGTCCCTCTTTTTGACCCCTTTACCATGACTGTTGCGCCGGCAATAACTTTACCAGTCGTGTCAGTAACCTTTCCATGTATGCTACGTTGTTGTTGAACAGCGGCGGTCGCAGTCATGTTCTGAGCCGGTGCCACCTTTATAATCACCACGTTTCCGTTGATGCGATAGGTGAGCCCGGTGCCTGCCAGACAGGCATTTAATGCAGATTTTATATCGGTGTCTGGTAGGACCACATTGATATTTGGTCTGTTTTCCAGTATCGCAGGATTCCATAAAAAGGAATAGCCTGACTGTTTTTTGATGATTTCTAATGCAGATTTAAGTTTTGCATTACTTAAATGAAGATGGATTTTTTGAGCAAATCCTTTTGCACTTACCTGTAGACTGGTAATAAGTAAAAGCATGGCTGTTAATCGCATCATCAACAGTTTTTTGGCCCTGACCATTGTGCTGTGATGCAGGCGCTGATGACAATCAATTTTAATCATTTTTTCAAATTAAGAGTTAAATAAAAATCGTTCAATTTATAGCAAAACCCCGCCCGCACCTCTTGTCAAAAGGGTGTATCAAGTGTAATATGAAATGATAATAGAGAGATAGCAGGGTTAATATATCATAGCATTATAAATTACTAAGGTGAAACAATGAGTGTTTTAGTCTTTAGCGCTATATGGACGCCATACTCGTTCAGGGACTTTACGATATCCTCAATATCGGAGCGTTTGTCAAGCATGCCGCCGATCTTAATATCCGGCACTTTCCCTTCATATTGAATATCTACATCATACCATCTGGAGAGTTGCTTCATGAGTTGATCAAAGGATACATTATCCAGCGAAAACTGGCCACTTATCCAGGCGGTAATATTGCTGGTGTTTACGCTTTCAAGTTTTAAATTACCGTCTACGCCGGTACTGGCCTGCTGCCCAGGCTTTAAAAGGATTTTATTGACCTTGAGCGCCCCCTCAATCAGCGTTGTCCTTACGTTAAGATCCTCCTGGTAGGCTGTTACATTAAACGCAGTCCCGATATCCTCAATGACTTGGTTACCTGCGATTACCTTAAAAGGCTGTGCGGCATTATGGACGACCTTGAAGTATGCTTCGCCGTATAATTCAACAATGCGCTGTTTTTGCCCGTCAAAAGAGATAGGGAAATGTAGTTTGCTCCCTGCATTTAACCACACTTCGGTTCCATCAGGTAAAAGCATTTGCCATTGTCTGCCTTTTTCAGTTACAACGTCATTATAAACAGGCTGATCAGCCTTGCCGACATATTTCAGCTGTCCATTCTCCTTTAGAATTTTTACACCCCCTTGCTGTGATACAAGCCCATCTTTTAGGCTGTCCAGAATTATCGTCATGCCATTGGACAGCAGAAGCTTGGCACCTGTATGTCCGGGAACTATATCTTTTTTTACAGCCATTTGAGCCTTTGAGGGCGGCGCTGCCGTATTTTCCTTATTTAAGTGCCAAAAAACGCCTGCCACAACGGTAAATATGGCTGCAATAGAAAGCAGGAGATAAAATCTTCCCCCTAACCCTTTAGGTTTCTTCTCTTTGCTAATCTTTCGTTGAATAGCAGCCATCAGTTTATCCGCATGCGCTTGCTCACTTGCCGCTATACTGGCGGGGATCTCTATATCCACGTCCTGATTGCTGTTATACCAGTTTTCGAGTTCTGCCCTTTGTTCCGGTGTGATCGTGCCATCAAACAAAAGGCCGGCTAACTTCTGATAATACCGGATATTTTGATGCTGATGTTGGCTCATGGAAGCTGCTTTATATACATGTATAAAATATGATACTTACCCCCCAAGCGGGGCGGTAAGATTTTTAAAAATTAAACCGACGGCTTACTGTTTGTAAAATAGAAATGATCTGGCTAAATGGAATTGTAACTGAAATATATGCAGTCAGTTCAGCATAAATAATAGAAGGAGTATACTTTGTACCACGGTCCGCAGGTGGTGCAATGCCCTGGTTATTTGATTCTCTACTGTTTTTTCAGATATGCAGAGTTTTGCCGCAATCGTTTTGTTTGAATAACCCGATTCCCGGCTTAATTTGTAAATGAGCCGGCAGCGTTCAGGAAGTTGATTGGATGCTGATATTATCTGCTCCTGCAATACCTTAAAACGGTAGATGTCTTCAACGGAATGTTCCATAGACACTGATGATCTGTTGGCTAATGTTGCCTTCTTCTTCAGTAGCTTTTGTCTGGCGGCAAGGGTCGAGTATACTCTGAACTTTACCGCACCTGCCAAATAGGACTTGAGCGCGTATGTGATCTCAATGGTTGCACGCCGATTCCACAAATCAGTGAATACATCCTGAACGACAAGTTCAGCATCCCCATAATCCTCTAATTTACTGAGCGCCACTGAGAAGAGCAGCTTCCAGTAGCGTCGGTAGATCTCGTTAAATGCATCTTCATCAGCTTCTCTGAGAAGCTGCATGAGTTCGGCATCCGTATATGAAATTTTTATGGACATGATGTATTTGACGTAAATCTATATAAAAATAAAGCGCCATTAATATCTGCTACCAAAATGGTTGAGTGATTGGTAAGAATAGTTGAATTTTTAAACAACAAAACGATAGCAGCCCTGAAAGTCCCTTTGAAATGTCAATCCTATATAAATGTTTGGTTTTTTTGGCCAGAATATGGCGCAGTCGGCAAATGACAAGACGGGCCTCTTAGGCGGTCATGCAAAAGGTCCGTATAGAAGTTGCCGGAATTATTTTAGCGCAGGCCTGGCTGCGATTGCTGATCAGGACGAACGGGGGAGAGGAGACTGCATGTCCCGGCAGCAAGCCCGTGATTTGCTGCAACAAGAGATGTTGCCTTACTGGTTATGATTTAACAGGATTTCCAGTTTATTGAGTTTATTGATCCAGAATGTATTAAAGTAGGCTATCCATTCTTGTAACTGGTTAAACCCGTCGGCCTTTAAAGTACAATATCGTTCTCTGCCTTTTTCTTCAATATAAATAAAACCTGCCGTATACAGGATCTTGACATGTTTTGAAATCGCCGGGCGGCTTATATCAAAGTGCTCAGCTAGTGCATTAATAGACAGGCTGTCTTTTGAAAGCAGATATAGCATTTGGCGCCTGCTGGGGTCTGCAATGACCTGGAAAACGTCTAAACTTGGTACATTGCCGGGATTATTTTGTTTTGGACTCATTTTTGTTGAATGTGAGGGAATTTATCAGCGACAAGATTCAGTTGTATGCCATGCTCTAAATAGGCTTTCAGTCCGTCCAATACCGTTGTAAAACCGCCTGTACTATCCATTAACTTCTTTATCAGCTCATCTCCGGCCAGGTTAAAACCATAATTTTTGATCACCACGTAGGTTGTCTCCTCCGTTAAGGAAGTAAATTCATAGTCTACAGTAGTTGGCGGTGTGCCCCAATCCATTGAAATCAGTTTGTTTGCAACGATCTGTTTAGGTATAACCTCTGATGAAACTCCGTACATCTCCCATTCCCATGTAATGGTTGTGCCGACTTCCAGTGGTCCGCTTGATTTGCTAAACCAAAAGTTTGTCGTTATATCTGGGTCAATAAATGCCTGAAAAACTTGGCTTACAGGCCTCCGGATCATCATCTGGGTTTCTACGATTGCTGTATTTGACGTTTTTTCCACTTTCTAAGGTTTTGAAATTTATGAATTAGACGCCAGGAAAGATTTAAGCAGGGAGCCAATAAGTTCGGTCCAGCCTTTAGCAAAATTTTCCCGCGCAAAATCAGCCAACGGAGGAAATGTTTCCAGACCGCTGTGTGTCAGTTTAAGACGCGTGCCGCTCTGTTGAGCAAAAAGCTCAAAGGTGACATAAGAGACACCGGGATATCCTTCATAACTCCAACTGTAGACAAGTTTGTTTAAGGGTTTTACTTCTGTCACCTGGCAAAGGTGTTTCATGCGCTGTCCGGAACTGCCTTTGCCATAAAATTCGAAGCTGAATCCGACGACAGGCTTAAACTCCGGCAGGTCAAAATACCACTGCTTCATATCGTCCTTATCTGTAATGGCCTTCCATACCCTCTCCAGAGGGGCGTTGAAAATATGTTCGATAATAAAAGGCTGTGCGTCCATAGTTTTACAGTTTATTTGAAGGATATCTTTATGTAACCTAAAAGTTACATAAAGATATGTGTAACTTTTGAGTTACGCAAATATTTTTTAGTATTGATCGCTTTTAAAGAGTCTTCTCCTGACGGGGCTAGGCAGCCTTGAAGCGATTTTTAATCAATAATGGTTTGTCCGGGCTTATCAGAAGGCGGATCAAAGTTCTGAAAGGCCACCTGATCTTCGATGTCAAAATACTTGTATCCTAATATCGAATTTAATATGATGGCATTTCGATATGGCCCCATTCCCAGATCGGGTGTATTGAAACCGTGGGAATGCAATTCCGCATTCTGAACAAAAATGCTGTTCTTATTATCGATACTATAGTTTCTATTGACGTTGTAACGGCCTTTATTATCCCAGTTTATCTGCTTTTTGATGTTTTTTAAGAAACCGGGAATCTGATACGTATAGCCGGTAGCCAGGATAAGCCTGTCCGTATCGTGAGCAAAGCTGGTATCTGTTTCATTGTGCGAAAAGTGGCACAGGATTTTTCCGTTGGATCGTTTTAGCGCGGTTAAACTGGTATTTGTGCCGATAAATATATTTTTTGAGCCTCCGGCTTCTATGGCGTTTTCGTATAGTTTATCATATATAGCATCGATCAGGTCGGAATTGATGCCTTTATAAAGCCCATTTTGGCGCTTTAAGGTGCCGGCCTTAGAGGCCGAAGACAGGCCATAGAAGTAGTCTACATAGTCAGGAGAGGTCATTTCCAGGGTGAATTTCGAATAATCCATGGGAAAGATTCTGGGAGATCTGGTATACCAGTATATTCTGTTAGCAGTTGAATTTTTCCTGTCCAATAGGTCATTGAATATTTCTGCCGCGCTCTGACCCGATCCCACGATTGTAATGCTGTCATTTTTTCGAAAGAAAGGCCTGTATTTCAGATAGTCTTCAGAATGAAATAAGCTGTTTGTGTCGAAATCAATAGTTACTGGTGTTTTAGGCGAAGTTCCGATGCCGATGACCAGCCTTTTTGCAAGATAATAATAACTACGGCCAGAGAGCGTTCTGACTACCTTTACACGGTAACATGAACTTTTTGTATCGTAGGAAATATCCTCACATCTATACCCTAACCTGGTTGTTTTAAGTTGTGCCAAAACCCATTTACAATAGTCATTATATTCCATTCTGAGTGGAAACTGCCCTTCCCGGATGGTAAAGCGAAAAAGGCGGCGTTTTGCCTTCAGATAGGATAGAAAGGTGAAGCCGCTGCTGGGGTCAGCTAAGGTTACCAGATCGGCATAAAAGGGAACCTGCAAGCGTGTTCCGGGAAGGATCATATTGATATGCCAGTTAAATTCTTCTTTCTGGTCGAAGAAAAGGCATTCTAACGTGGTATGCGTCTCTGTAAGTGCAGCCAGTCCCAGATTAAAAGGGCCGATCCCTATACCTATTAAATCATAGATTGTTTTCATATTTATTGTTTAAATATTAAATTTTGTAATAAAGATTAAGTGTTTATTTACTTTGGAATAAATTTTAGGTATCAGAAATGTCAGTAAAAAGGTTAACGATGAGGTTAGAAATATCGATATCAAAGTGTTTTTCATTCCAAGATGGTGGTAGCTGAACCAGGGCGTGAGCCAAAAAATGACCACCCACTGCAAACAGTAGACAAGTGTGATATTTTTACTCAGCCAGCTTAAAAATCTAAACACATAGTTGGCTCTGATATTGTTAACCAATAAGAAACACAGGCAATACCAGCTCAATGCAATGCCCAGGTGCTTTAGCGTACCACCTGGTCCCATGCGGTAGAAGCTTTCTTCCCACATATCTGGCTCTAACGGCGCTACCAGGCCACCCAACAATAGAAATATTGTACTGAAACAAAAAAGAATTCTATAAAACAGATTCGCTTTCGTAGTCTTTATATAATGTCCCATTGCCACTCCAATTAAGGGATATGCTAACCATGGAAATACGGGGAAAAAGCAGCGAGGGGGTGTCCCGACAAATAAATTGAGTATCGCAGCAGGCAGTATATTGTGGGAGTGAATGTGCCATGCAAGAGGAGACATGATAATAACAATTGCCGCAAGCATTATAGATAACCTGGCAAATTGCCTGACCTGGTAAAGCAATCCGCAAACTAAATATGCTATCGCCGCTAATTGGAGAATATCACCCATAAAAATAAGGAGCAGCCAGCCTGAAAGGTTGTTGGGTATGTGATTTTCTGTGAATACATTTACAGGAATACCGTCCCAGTATAAAGGCAGGATTATCTTTATGAAGTTCAGGAAATAAGCCAGGCAAAGTAGTTTGAAGGACCGTGCCAAGATCTGTTTTTTACTTTTTTTTCTGCCATAGCTTATACAAAGGCCCATTAGAAGCATAAAGAGTTCTGCTCCGGGGCCTTCTGCCAGAAACCCAAGGATTTGCCCCAGAAGGCTGTGCTGAACGACGGGAGTACTATAGGTTACCATGCTGTGGACTGCCGGCATAATAAAGACAGTAAACCCTCTGGCTACATCGATAGTCATGTTGCGCTGCATAATAGAAGTATTAAACTGGAGAATTTGTTTTAGGAAACCTGGTATTTACACTTAAATTCGTCTCTGTCAAAGACAAAAAGGTTCGCTTTTTTGTCTTTGAACTGAATCTCCTTTAGGTACTGAAATCCGATTTTTTTTGCCAATTCATTGGCGTGGAAATTATTGATATCGGGCTCTGTGTAGATACAACTGATGTAATCAAATGAAAAGATAAAATGTAAGGCCGTGACGATGGCTTCTTTTGAGATGTTGGGAACTTTTTGTGGCAGTTCGCCTATTAAGTATCTGGGTGGTCCCATCAATGTATGAATTCCCATTGATACTTTGTTGCCAGAGATATGTGATTTAAGTTCAGATTTCTCCGGATGATAGACTTCAATCAAGGCGATGGGAAGCTTACCATAGCTGATAATAACCGGATATAACCTTTCGTTGGCAATGTTTTCTTTATAGAATTCTACAATGGACGCGTAAGTGCTGCCTTTCATTCCCCAATAAGTGTCGCTATAGGGAATATTTACCCAACGGTTGATTAGAAGCGGGTCCAGATCGAAATTCATTAAGCGGGCAGTGAAGGGGTCAGATAGCGCTTGCACAAACCGGCTATATAAAATGACGTTTAGACGTTTATCCCATAAAATATCGTTCAAGGGAGTGGATTTCATAGGTTTATTTGGTTTTCTTTTCATATCTTTAATTACATTTATGTGAATAATAAGTGCAATGTCGTATTAAATGTTCTGCCCCTTTTAGCATAAAAGAAGTATTATTTAGCATAGAAGAAGTCGTTACAGGAATACATACCTATGAACCTTTTTGAGACGCATACCACGCGAAATGACAGCTTATTTTGGGATCGTAAGCCGCTGGACCCCCAGACACATGGAGGTCTTATACTTCCTGGCGCATCTGTTGCTAACTTGTCGGGCGATATTGGAGGGCTTTCTTTTCAGGAGTTGTGCTCGCAGGACGGTTATAGTATATGGTCGAACTTTTATGCTATGACGGACACATCTACTTTTGTTACAGAAGCTATTAATTCTGCTTTTGAGTTAAATATCATGTTGCGCAATGTTGCAAACCACACACTTTTTAACCATATTCATCAGTCTATTGCTGCGCAACAGTATAATTTATTTTTCCTGCCTTATATAAAAAATGACATTACGTTATATGGAGGACAGGTTTACGAGACAATTGACTACCACTTTAAATTCAGTTATTTCGAGAAGCTATTTAGTCAATACCCCGATATAATCGGACCGATGTTGGACGCGGCGCACGCAAATAAAGGCATCTCTTTTTTACCGCAAGCAACCTTTTTAAATAGAAGCCTTCGTTCTTTAAACAGATATATATTAGAACTTATTACACGTAAACTTGTCAATACGCATCATTTGGACCTGGCCGTTCGCCTGTTTTTAGTTGCTATACTGGAAAGCCGTAGTCCTAAAAGGACTGGCCTTATTATCAGTCCTGAAGACGAGATAAAGCTTATTGACGCCCGGGAGAGGCTGTTAAGAGATCTTAGTCAATTTACTTCTATTGCCGAGTTGGCGAAAGTCGGTCAGATGAATACGACAAAATTTAAGGAGCTTTTTAAGACATTGTATTCGCTTCCTGCCAAACAATACTGGAACGAGTATCGGATGAACTGTGCATTAGAGTTATTGATTTATTCAAAAAGGTCTATTAAAGACATCAGCCTCGAATTGGGGTTCCATGATCAATCCAGTTTTTCCCGTGCCTTTTTCAATAAATTTCAAATAACACCGATGGAGGTGATAAGACGGACTAAATGACTTTGTCCCCATCTTCTGGGGGTTGGTGCTATTGATCCCCGGGTGTTCAACTTTAGCCCATCTGCGAAAGGCTGAAGAGTGTGCAATGTCTATGAGATATATACTGTGGTTGTAAATCTGAGGACGCCAATTTATCTATTTGAGCAGTAGCAAAACTTTGATTTTACCAATACATTAAATCTCGAAAAAAGAGAAATCCCGCACCATATAAGATGCGGGATCTAAAAGAATTGTTTGTTTAAAAAAACTAAGTTATTATACTAACGTCAGCGTTTCAAGAATTTAAATTTATAGTGTTTGTTTCCGGAGACCAAGTCTATAAAATAGATGCCCGTTGCCAAGCCCGGTATCTTTTTATTGATGGCCCGATTGATCTCTGAAAGATCGCCTTCTGCCTGGAGAACTACACCATGAGCAATATTAACAAGGACTACGGACAATCTTGTGTCGTCAGTACCTGATAAGGCAATTGTCAAATGATTATGTACGGGATTAGGGTATAACTTATATGTGATGTCTGAAACAGGTGTAAAATTCACCGAAGCCACGTCGGAATAATAAATGTCGCCATTACCACCCACTTGTTTGATACGATAGTAGTCTTTGCCTGCGACGGGAGACAGATCGGAAAAAGTATAAGTATGGCTGTTTGTTGTCGTTCCTTTCCCAGTTACCCTGCCGATTTCGGAAAAATGTGTCCCGTCTACGGCACGCTCAATTAGAAAATATTGATTATCCAACTCACTATGTGTTGTCCAGGATACATCAACCTTCGTATCTGACTGCATTGCCACAATATTATCAATAGACGTAATAGGCAGGGCTATATCGTCTGTTGTGATGTCAAATCTGGCGTAAATGGGTAGATGATCTGAGCCTACGATCTTATTGTAATCGCCGATGTATTGCCTTGGATCTTCGATGGCTATTGAACTATCTAGATAGACGATCCCGTCACTGGCAGCTGCCATGCCCCATGATATCGAGGGCCCCGAGGTTGCTGACGGTACAGGAATCATAGCCAAAGCCGATTCGGGGCTTGGCCTGAATAGCATGTTATCGATCATTCCATCGTCGCCGGGAAAACTTGTCTGACCTGCTGTATCTAATGTATAGGTTAATTTTTGATATTGTGCGTCATCCACAAATGCCTTATAAGAACTCGAAGAGCCAATATTGATGGAAGTGCTTAGTCGATCATTAAAATCGCCCAATATCATGATATTATCGGCATTATATGCTGCACTATTGAGTGAATCATGTAATACCTGGAGATCTGCTAACCTTCTCTGATAGCTGTCAGCGTCCCCTCCAGCCTTGGCATGGATAACGACCATTCTCAGTTTCTGCCTTTTGCCATTTATATTGGCTATGAATGTTGCCATGTAGGGAAGTCTTCCGGAAGCCCAGAAACTACTCCCGTATGCGCCGCCATTATTTGAGTAGCCATAGCCATTTTGGGTACTGTCACCGAACATAGCCCTGGGGGCCTCATTTGAGCTCAATGTAACTCTTGAAGAATCATAAATGAACCCAATCTTTTGAGGAGGATACGTCGGATCGGCCAGCTCCTTGTGGGACCAGAAGCCTGAGATAATGGCCTTGTAATGTTTGCCGGCCACTGCATTTACCTTCGACAGCAATACATTCATTCCTGAATCGTTGGACATTTCCTCAAAAGCGATAATATCTGCATCCATATGTTCCAAAACTGTCGCAATATTATTTATCTGCTCGTTGATCTGTTCATTCGTGCGAACGATGGCTGAACTGCCGCTGGAGGCGAAGAAACTCATGTTATAAGCCGCTACATTTAAAGTCGCCGCTTTCGGAATAGATGACCCAGAAAGGATTACGGAGTTGTTGATTACTCCACTAGCAGATGTGATATGGAGGCTGTCTTTTACCAGCAGCTTTTCTTCTTTAGGGGCAAAACGAACATAAAATACCATACCTGCTTCTGCGTCCTTAGCAGGTATATCAATAGAAGTGGCGTAACTGGCCGAGTCTGTTGAAACTTCAAAACTTGCGGGTGCTGCTATATGAATATCGCCGTTGCCGATGGATTGGAGTGAAACGGGGGCGCCTGCAGAATAGGAGCCAACGGCTGTTGCGCGAAAGTTATTGAGCATCGGCTTAACAGAGAACAAACTTGCCTGATCACTTATCCTGATACTGTCTAATGTCCACCTCGCGGCTCCTTCAGCCTGACTGGAAATATATCTGAATGCAAAGTAAAAAGGAGTGCCTTTATACTCGGTCAAATTGATGCCATCGGTGAGCGTCCAGGTATTGTCCAGGTTCGGGAAGGTTGCCTTGAGGTCTGTCCATGTAAAATTCTCAGGATTGCCTGCTCCGTCATAGTCTGTGGACACAAGTAATTGCAGGGACGGTCCGTTAAATTCCCCGCGGCTGTAAAAGCTAAGTACCGGAATCTGATTAAATATCCGGGTGATCTTCGGAGAAATCAACCAGTCATCATTATCATTGTTTCCACTTGAATAGCCATTCATATTAATGCCATTGGTATTATTTAGCCCATAGCTAGTACAAACCCAGCTTTGATAATCGCCGGTAACACTGTATTGAGTGAAACCATCTGTTGGCTGTTCGTTATTTCCGCAGGTGTTAAATTCAAAATCAGTATTATTCGGATCCACGGCTACCCCTGATAAGCTTAAGTGAACAGGCGGGACACCGGCAGATACCAGATTTAGCGTATCTGAGATTTTACCTGCCACTGTCGGATCAAATTTAATAAAGAGCTTTCTGGCGTTTACTTCAGAGGGTGATAAGCTTAGTGTATTTTCAAAATCCAGACTATCTGAAGAGATCTTATACCCTGTCTTGGAGAAAGAAAGGCGGACAGAATCTGTAAGATTTTTCCCCGTAAGGGTAAAAGAAAGAACCGACGGTGTGCCAATAGATGTAGAAGGGAAACTTAAACTGCTGATATTATGATCTTCTTTATCTGCCAGTCGTATAGACGGTGCATCGTTATCGATATCTGACCAGGACAATCTAAAATTATCTATCGCTGTGGACGGCCGATTCCCGCTTCCGGTTGAGGCAGAAAGAGTTACTATACGAATAGTCACAACCTCGGCTATATTGTCCAATGCGTTGCCGAAATCTACGACAATATTATCGCTAAAGAATTGGTTGCCTCCTGTTGTCATAGAGGTGTGACTGGCTGAATCTGTAATACTCAATGCATCTGCAAATGTCGATGGACTGGTGCCAATGCCATATTGCACTTTCCATTGAACGCTTCTAGGTGAATTGATATCCAGCGATTGAAGATCAAAATCGAGTTTGAAAGCTGAACGGTTGCTGGTATTTGCCACTTGAAAAACAAATGCGGCTCCCGGATCACCCATAGAACCGGTTTGACGAACACCTAAAGCCCGATCTGTACTCGCTGCTTGATCTGCACTGCCGGTGGTGGCAGCTTTTCCGGTCGCTGTAGCAAAGTTTTTGAAAGCGCCGGCCGTATTATTCCAATTGTTTTTTGCGGTATTGAAGGTGGCGATAGTTCCGAGCGCATCCGGAGAACCTGCTGAATAGACACTGAAGCCTTCGGGAAGACCGCTTTCAATTTGATCAAAGTTCTCCACAAATGGAGAGCTCGTCAAGTTATACTGCGCTTTTACTTTTCCATGAAAAATAAACAGGCAGAAAGATGACGATAAAATAAGAAGTAATTTTCTACTCATAGACAAAGATTGGATATTATAAATTAAACAATAGCAAAATTACGGGTAATGGCTGGAAGCTGGTCTTGGGATAATTAATAAATTATTAATTATAAAGATTTGGTTGAGGCGAATATGGAACACCTCATTCCGAGTTATGGAGCCCTATGCTATCTTCGGCAAAAACTTAGTTTAAACTATATAATTGAAGGTGCTGGACCTAGAAAAGAAGTGTTGGAAATTCCTGAAGATATTTTTAATGAGTGTCTTATAAATAGTCTTTCTCACCGCGACTATTATGAAAAGGGAACAGTCAGACATGTGGAAATTTTTGACGATAGGGTAGATATTACAAATCCCGGGGGGATAGTACATAGCATTGCAAAGGAGGAATTTGGGACAAAGAGTTTTTCCCGCAATCCACTCGTGTTCGGATTATTCATCCGGATCCTGATTTCAGATTCGTTGGTTTTTTACTGCCAGCTTTATTAGACCTGTGGCGTTTAGTAATTGGATAAATATTTGGGGTGATCAGCTTAATACAACACTAATCAAAATTCTCCATGACATTTATGGCAATCCATCGGTTACGAAAGCAGAGCTTTCGGATGCCATAGGTCAGGGAAAGGCTTTCGTTGATAACCATATAGCCACTTTTCGGGAACTTACCCTTATTAAGCGTGTTGGATCAAGAAAGACTGGAACATGGAAGATTGTTCAATTACCTAATAGTGTGTAATAAAAAGCTTCTATTTATACTAAATAAAAATAAATGTAATTCAATACAAAATGGTAATCATCGTATTAAATGCAATGAGTCTTTCATTTTCTATTTAGGTTGGGTATTAAAGTGGGTAATAAATATTAATTAGACTACATACAAAGCATTCAGAGAATAAACCTAAAATGACTTTTGAGAAGATAAACCGATACCAAGTTATGTCTAGGCCCCGTCATATTCGTTATATGTTTTTTGTTGAATTTAATTATCCCTATGACAAGCTTATTAGGCTTTCCCAAGTTTTTGTGTCGACCCGATTTTTGCTATGAATCCTGTGAATCCTTGCGGACATAAAAAAAGACGAAACCTAGACTATATCTGAGTTCCGTCTTCCTGTGGTGGGAAGCGGCGAAATGTCTAACTTCTTTGAAGATAGGGATTCAATTATCTGCTGCATAGGGAAGGATGGATGATTTTCTTATCTTATTATAGATCAATTATTTGATGTCGTGTTGAGCTTTGAAATCTGGTGCATGTTGTGACCACTGGCAATGGGTTGAGTAATAAATTGCTACCTCATTTTTAATTTTGTATTCAAGTTTGTTTATGATGCATTGTGATAGACAATCTCTATGAATTATGGAATATGTTAATAATTTTCAATCCTAATTCCTTAATTTCCAAAGAATATTTTACCCAAATGATCGAAATCAGCAAAACAATCGAAATTCCCCAGTTGCATTTTTGTATTTTATCTAATCTCTTCTTCTGTTCCGCGAGCTCTAACTCCGTTTTTGAAAATGATTTGTTAATCAGTACCGAGAGACTTACGAGATCCTTCTCTTCTTCGAGTTGCGTCAGTTTCGAACGTTTGTAGTTGGTCTTATAATTCTTTAAATTATCCGCAACAATTTGAAGAGCATTTTGTTGATTTTTAATAAAAACGAAAATTATATATGAAAATAGAAATGACGAAGCGATAATTAATATGTTTTTTAAAGATAGAGGTTCAGAGTACATAATTTGTGATACACCTAGAATAAACGCAGCAGGAATAGCAATCAGCTTTGATTGTGATTCATTGATTATCGCGCGGATGTTTCGTGAATATTCCAATACTGAATTATCCAGCTCAAGTTTAATCTTATTGAATGAAAAGTCTGAGAGATAGTATTCAAAGCTAATGTTGCATCTTTCATAAAAATCTCCGAAGAAAGAAATTAGGGTCTTTAATCTTTTTTCTTTATTTTGAATAGAAAGAAAGCAAATAAGCTCTTTAAAGTATATCGTACTTTTTTCTTTATAGGAATCTATGTCATTAATGTATTGCTTTATTAAGGAGATGTTCTCTTTTTCAAGGAATTCTTCATAAACGATATTTTCAATTGGCATTTCCATAAATGAGTTCTCTTGGACCAAACACAACGTTCTATCGTGACTATCCGAAATAAATTTCGATTTCATAGTTAGTCTGTCAATGAGCGTTGTGACAGCTTTATATTTCTCAACGTTTTCATTGATATAACCAGTAGAGTTTTGATATTTAAGCTCTAAAATATAGAATTCATCAGGAATTTCAAATCGATTATCAATAACAAATTCCTTTAATGAAAGATAAAATGCAATTTTTTTCAATTCCGAGGTAACAAATTCTATAAAAATTGATTGGCTTAGATAGTCAGAAAGATTATCTATCATAATAATTTTACCGTTTCCACTCTTCATCTCTTCAATAAAGTTAAGCTCAAATAGTTGTTTAAGTAAGTCAATATCAGTAGTATTAATTCTTAGTAAATAGATAAAACTATCAGAATTGACTTCACTAATTTTGCCGTCTAACTTTAAAAAACTATATAATAGGCGCTCCATTTGTTTTAGAATTGTGATTTTAATTCATCAGGTAAATTAGAAATTGTTACTGTAGTTTTGTCTTTATTGATTTTTATGGTTGTGCCTAATAGTTTTTTGTTGAATCTAAGCGTCAAGTCATCACTTTGATAGTCTATATATTTTAAAGTTCTTAAGGTCTTACTGTCGTATTTTATAACTTCACTATTCCCAAATTCTTCGTCTGTAGCGTAAGCAGAAAAGTCTTCTGGATTCTTCTCATCAAAGATAAAGGAGATGTGTGATAATAATATTTCCTTCTTCTGTTTGTTACAGTCTTGGCAATAATCTAATATCCTACTTTTTAGTTCTTTTGCAGTTTTTTGTTCGATTCCATTCTTCTCGATGTAGCTGTTTATGGTATTCAGAAGTAGAGCCGAGGATTCCGTAGCTGTGGTTTTATCTGCACATCCTATAAAGGTTTGAAAATAATCGGATATCTTTTTTTTTCCTCTTATAAATGTAAGGTATGTTCTAATTTCATTTGCAGGGTTAATAGACAGTTCCCACCTAGTAATATTGATAATGCTTGCCAAATCCATTTTGTTTAGCTCTAAATTCTGAATTTCTTGAATTGATAACGCCGCTTCACTTAAATTGTAGCCTTGTTTATTGTCAATCGCCAAAACTAGGATATATCTTTCGTTATTATCTGTAATTTTAAAGTCCGCAAATATCATGAATCCGCCAGTTGCAGGTGCTGACGTTTCTATAACTCTTTTATAGGATTCCATAGCGTTGGTTGAAAATTTCAAGAAATCTATTTTCTCATCTTTATAGTCATTAATAGCTCGCTGAAATCCATTATATAAGAAATCTCTTTCAAAGACACCGTGGGTTGGAACTGACTTTTTTGTAAAAGATTCACGTACCGCGGCTATGAATTTTATCTCCGGTTTGCCAATCATTATCTCCTTTTGTGCAAGTTTTGGAGTTGCTTTCTTTTCGCCGGCGGTTTTGTTGATTTTATGGATTACTATGTTTGTTAGATCCACATTATGACCTTTTTCTTTTGGTTTTTGCATAAATTTACAAATTGAAGATATTTATTTGCAGATATAATAATTGCACAATTTTAGTTTTGTTTGTCATTAACAGTTACGTTTGGTGCATAAAACTACAATTTTTAGACTATAAGTTCCAATTGAAAAGACTTTATTTTATTCTTTATTATTAATCTATGTCTGGAATTTCTTAAACGGAAGGCGTTGAGTCCGGCCGACCTATATTAATAAGAATTTTCGTCCCAATATTCCGTCTTTTAAACAAGTCCGCTTCCTGTCTCATCATATCATTCGTCAGTATTCTTTCGGTTCGCAAATTTGCAGGGTCGGTTGCAATTAAGACTTCTGATAAATGATAGCTGAATGAGATTTTAAATATGAAGAATAAATCCCCTTAGAAGCCTTTTTTAAAAATCTGGTTTTCAACGCTAGTGAATGGCGCTTGAGGATAATTTTTGTTAATCACCCATTTCGAGTTTAAAATTTTATACACGTTGATTGGCAATTTTTTCTACTGAAAGTTCATTTGAATACAGCGTTAGGATCCATTCGTATAGGTTTAATATATTTTCTCATTAATTATTCTTTAACCTGGAGGGCATGCCAAAATGCTGGATTAATTTTGTACATGGCTCCTTTTGCTTTGCTTCTTAAAGATCTGAGGAGATCCATGTTATAGTTTAATTCATAAATATATTTAGAACAGTCTTCATCGTCATAAACTCCTAAGAATCCGTAAAAAAGAAGTATTTGTTTGATTGATTCTTTTTGTTGAGTATCCTCGGTTATAATATAGGAAAGTTTTTCATTTAGTAGTGTCTCGTCTAAATTAGAGGAACTATGATAAAAAGCAGAAAGAATATTGTTGCTATTTGGAAAGACGTCTTTAATTTCTAATTCCATATCCTCTAATACATCTGACGAATAGGCTCTAAATCCTTTCTCTATATCATCTTCAAGAATCATATCATGATCAAGATTAACAGCGAAACTTCTGCAATGGTTAAGAAAATTAATTAGAAATCGAGGTCGCATCAATGATCGGTCCACAATAAATTGAAAGCTATCCTCTCCTTTATAATGGCTTACTGCGATTTTACGCCATCTCGCGAGAAAATCAATATCAGAATGTTTTCCTTCGTCAGTGGCTATTAGCCGCAGCTCAACCAGGCGCTGTAACAAGTCTGGTTCGGTCCAATCCAGTATTCCTTTCGACTCTTTTTGCCTATCTGAAGTTTCTAGGACCAAATGAAAATAGACATCACTCCGCAAAAAAATAACTGGGTAAAAATTGACTTTTGCCTTTTCGAAGACTCGTTTTATATTTTTGGAGGCATCAATGAGAGATCGTATCATTAAGAGATCAGATCTTGTCAAACCGTTTGCCGGCCACCCTTTGTCGATATTATCAAAAAGAATCCAAATTCGTTCTTTATGTTTTAGATAATCGATGAGAGCCTCTTTTAGTTCTTTTATATTTGTTGAATGTACCAATCCTGTAACTTCCGGGTTGGAAAGGCGAATCTCATTTTGACCATTATATTTTTCTGTAAATTTCACTTTTAATTTATCCATTAGAAGTGTCATTCGTTCCGAAAAATCACCTTGAGTAAAGTGCTCCTCAGATTCATATGCATTCTGTAACGCTTTGTAAGGGGCACGAAGTCTTTCGCTCGAATAATTTGTTTTCTCATCTACCTCAAGAATTTTGTGTGCAACTTCCAATAATAATAAATATTCCCAAAAAGCCATAATTGTGTGTTGAAATGACCCTTCTTCCAAAAAATCGAGAACTTGTTCTTTAAATTTAATAAGTTTATATCCTTCAGGTTGAAGGTCAAGGAGAATATTTTTCCGGCTCGACTTCTCTTTATTACTTATTTGATAGAATATTGCAGTCTTACCGGTGCCTTTTCTACCTAATACAACTTGAATTTCCCCTCTAAGGGCTTTGGTAAAAGTATCTGTAGGTAAATAGTATCTTTGAAGTTTCCTCATCTCGTTTTCTGCAGCTGAGGAACCAAAATCTATTTTTTCTAATGAGGTATGACGTTGCTTTAATGAATATGGCTCTAGAGCTTGCATTTCTTGTACCACATCAATAACAAAGTCAGCTATAATTTCATCTATATCGGAGTCTTTTTTGAAAATATCAACTATATCCCTATAATCTACAGGGACAACTGTGTAACCGAACTGCAATATTCTATAGGGTACATTCATTCCAGCGGCAAGTCCGGATATGAATGCAGCTCGAAGGTTATGAACCTCTCTGTTTTTTGCTTCTTGGCCTAGTAATTGAACTATTACGCCGTAGGATTCCGACACTTCTTTAATTGCATGTAGTGCGGAAAGCCTAGGAAATTCTGAGGGATCAAAACTTCTATAATATAATTTTGATAGAATAATTCGGTTTATGATTCTGCTTGATGCGTCTGTTTTAAATTGGGTATCCATAATGAATATTGGTGCTTGAAGATTTGCTCTTTCAAACCCCTTATATGGCTGATTCGATTTCCCTTCTATTATTATTTCTGTTAACTCTTCTGCGTTTTGGTATGATTTGTATCCCAAAGTGTCAAAAACACCTACCTCTTGAATAGTTGGGCTCTTTTCGGTTATTGACTCATTTTTAGTGATTAAGATATCTTTTTTTAAGCCAATTGCATATCCAATTTCGTAAACAACATTTGTATTGAGTCTAGTAATATCGGCAATTAATATTCTTTCTTTGATGTTGTCTAGAATTGTGTTTTGAATAAATGCTCCTATTGTATCTTGAGCTTTCCATGAAATAATATCAATTCCTTTTTTCTTTGCGGCTATTATTGCTCTCTCGATAACAGCTCCCACCTCCGAAGGTAAATCCGGGTATGCAAAAAACATATTATTCATAATTCAGAATATTAAAAGATGCAATGTAGATGCTAAATACTTTAATTTGGTTGATAGTGTTTCTAAATAAAAGGTAGCCAAAAATTTAAATTTGTCAGAGGATATTTTACACTATTTCTTAAAAAAGATTCATGATAGATATATGCTTAATTCGATAACTGTATCTGTTCTCTATTCACTAATTGAATGCAAAATTTGATTAGATACTCGTCTTAGGATCTTTATATAAGTTTGTTCACTGTCTTTATTTGTCCAAACAGCTCTAAAATGTTCAATCAAATTCGGTATATCGCTATCAATGGTTGACTTCCATAAATTTTGGTTGTATTCATAGACACGTAACATATTGTCAACATCAAATATTCTTCCTGTGTCTTTTGATTTTATCAATGCAATGGGTAGATCGTGTGCCATTCTTAAACCTAACTCAAATAATACATTTGGATTATGGTCTGTCAAGTCTGCGATAACTAAATCAGCCTCTAAAAGATCATTGATAATAGTTGATTGAATCACATCAGATCCTTGTTTGTTAGCGGTCTCCACGTTAAATCCAGCTTCAATACCAGCGGGAATCAATAGATTGTCAAGAACCTCTTTAAAGAAACCAACAGGTCTATCATTGTTTCTTTCAACGAAAGGCATTATTACAAAAGCCCTAAAGCTTTCTTTCTTGTTGCGCTTTGCTTCGCCAACTAAAATAGTTGACTGCTTAGATAAGGGTGGATCAATGCCATCAAGAGGATTGCCATTGCCTACTCCAAGTTCTTTGCAGTTTTCACTAAAAATCCTAGAAAACTCTTCATGAAATTCGGGAGCAAGCTTAAATTTGTCCTCAAGAGTGTTACTAAGATATTTCATTTCAGGAAGCTGGCTCCCATTGTAATAATTAAGTACCTCTTTAAAGATTTCAACCTTCAGAAAGGCTTCTATTTTTAATTTCTTCTCCGTCTCTGGATTAGGTGCATACACGACTGAACGTCCAAAATCTGTTAAACCAATTTCACTTGTATCTCTCGTTCCATATGTAAACCCAAAATCTTTGGAAGCTTTAGAAATGTAAAAAAATTTATTTGTGGCACCTACTTCAATGGCTTTTCTTACTTCTTTCGGAGACCAAGGATTTCCCCCATTCTTTTCTTTTAGTTTTTGAGCAATTAGTAAGCACTTCTCCACGGTAATTATGGGGAACGTTCTTGTTGGCTTTGGAGCCCTTTTTGCCGTAGTTACTTTTTTATTAGAAGGACTTTTTTTTACACGTTTTTTAGCAGTGTCTTTTTTAGTTGCCATCTTTTTGGGCTCTGGATTTTCTCCTGAGTTCTGTTCCATGAAATTCTCCATCTTTAGTTTGGTTGTAAATTTATATTAGTCTTTGTGCTAAAATACGAAATCTCTTTTGATTTTCCGCATAATAATGTTTGTGGGACAAGAAAATATAATTTTTTTTAGATGGTATTTACATGTTTTGTAATAGTGGAGCAAATTATCATTTTTTTAGAAAAATTGCAGTCACTTAACGCAGAAACAGGAATGGGAGTCTTAAAATTTATTACAACTTGTTAGCTTTTCTAAGGGCGATGCATATAGTTCCGGTTATTCTACTCACTGCTTAAATAGATGAAAGTCAACAGAAAAATACTAATTTGATAACCAACAAATCTATTATCTATATGAAAACAGCTTATTTATATGTCCGTGTGAGTACGGATGAGCAAAAGAGAAAAGGATATTCCTTGCCAGAACAAGAAGACCGGCTATTGAAATATTGTGAGTATAACAATATTGAGGTCAAAGGTATTTACCGTGAGGATTTTTCAGCAAAGACCTTTAATCGACCGGAATGGAAAAAGCTAATAGTAGCAGTCAAGAAAAAACCATTAAAGGAAGATAAGCATATATTATTCATCAAATGGGATCGGTTTAGTCGAAATATTGAATATGCTTATGAGATGATTGGTATGCTTCGCAAATATAATACAACGGCAATGGCTATTGATCAACCTTTAGATCTTTCAGTACCTGAAAGCACGGTTATGCTTGCAGTCTATCTATCTGTGCCGGAAGCAGAAAACAGTAGAAGGGCTTTGAATACAGCATCCGGTATTCGCCGTGCCAAATTGATGGGCAGATATCCCAATAAAGCTCCTATGGGCTATATCAATGTGACAACAATAGACAATAGAAAAATTATTTCTTTAAAGCAACCGGAATCAAGCATCCTAAGATGGGTTTTCCAGCAACTAGCTAGGAATAATCATAAGATTGAGGAAATTCGAAGTATGGCTCTTGACAAGGGCTTGAAATGCTCTAGATCACATTTCTTCAGGATAATCAGGAATCCTGTTTATTGTGGTCTCATTCCGATACAATTTAATAAAGGAGAACAGGATCTGGTAAAGGGCACACACGAGCCGATGATCTCAGAAACACTGTTCTACGAGGTTCAGCGCACAATAGCAAGGAAAAGAAAAGTTACTGCTAAAGAGGATCTCATGAAAAAGACGTTCTTTCTGAGAGGGGTGCTGGAGTGTCCTACCTGTAAGAGAAAACTCACTGGAAGTTTTTCCAGTGGGTCAACGAAGAGATACCCATACTACCATTGTCGAGGAAGATGTAAAACAAGAATTAATGCAATTTTTCTCAATGATTGTTACCAGCGTGAGCTCCAACAATGGGTACTTTCAGATAAGATAATAGGTCTTTTTAGTCTTATTATGGAAGATTGGAATACCAACACCTGCAAAACAAGGTATCTACTGGATCGAAATATCGTGGTAAGAAAACTAAACGAGCAGGAATCGATTTATTCTCAGGCTAGGAAGCTATTTGTAGTTGGGGTGTTAAAGTTTGACGACTACAGCCAATTAAAAAAGGAGTATCAAGTTAATTCCAAGTGTTTGAAAAAGGAGCTACAGGAGATTAATGCAAAGATAGAAAGCATTAACCAGCAAAATCAAATGGAGTACAACTCGATGATGAATATTTTTCAGGGATTCGCAGGCTTGGATACTTCGGATAAAAAACACCTTGTCAGTCTTATACCGCCTCTTGAAGTTGATTTCCAAACAGGAAGCATGACTTTGCAATTGAATAGTACATTATCAAAAATATTGGTAACAAATAACAGATAATAAAATAATAAACATGAACTTTATCGATAAAAAGGTTTCCGCTAAACAAGTAATCGGAATATTAGCGCTCCAAGGTATTCATGTTGACAATGATGAAGCGGCTACTATACTTGATTTTCTCTATTTAATGTCCAAGAACTACAAGGAGGCCAAAGAGGGCGAAAATGACAGAACCTTAAGAGGAAATCGAACTGTTGACGGAATGCAGCAAACAAAGAATTGACGCGGTTTTTCGCCAATCTCATTCGAAAATAAAAGATTTTTTGACTGTAAAAGTCGAACTATAAATGACCAGGTAATAACAATCTGGGTCACAGACCCTTATTGGCATAAAAAAAGGAGAAACCTGTTAACTGGTTTCTCCTTAAGTGGTGTGGGCCGGGATCGAACCGGCGACACAAGGATTTTCAGTCCTTTGCTCTACCGACTGAGCTACCGCACCGTTGTAAAGGAGTGCAAATGTAAACTGGAAAACAATAAAAACAAAATTCTGGGATAAATATTTGAAAATTATTTTTCGGTGGCGGCTCTGAGCTCTAAAAGAAAGCCTTTAAAATCATTTAAAGTCTGTATCAATTGCATATTGACCTCAGTTTGCTCCTTATATGATTTGAGGTGCTTTATAGCGCCGTTAATGGTAAGTTTCTTCTGTCTGAGCAGATAATAGATCAATTGCAAATTCTTGACGTCTTCTGGCCTGAAAAAGCGGTCTCCTTTTTTATTCTTTCTTGGTTTTAAAATTTTGAATTCATTTTCCCAGAACCTAAGCAAGGAATTGTTCACTCTGAACCATTTTGCGACAACACTAATGGGATAGTATTGCTTTTGGAAGAGCTCTTCATCTGGAGGGACATTAATTAAATCGACCTCAGCGTCTATTTCCTTAAACGATTTACGGCCTCTTTTTCTTACAGGAACAGTTTGATCTTCAATATAATAGGGCCTTTTAGGTGTACTTTTTTCGCTTTGTTCCTGATCGTCAGACTCGTTTGTTGTTGCAGCATCTTCATTCCTGTCAGAGTGAATGACAACTTCGCCTTCCATTAGACTGGATTGGGCTTGGGGTTGCGTTTCTTGTATTTTTTCTCCAACATACTGCTCGGTAGAACCCTCATCAACGCTTAATTCCTCTGGAAGAAAAGAGGTATCTATCGTTGAGGATGACGACGGCTGTGAGGTCGGTGTCTGTTGACTGCTAGGCAAAGTCGCCTCAGTTTGCGCAGATTCGGAAGCTGTGGCTTCTTTGGAGGACTTAACCACGATATTTTTGATCCGGATTTGATCATTAGAGAACAACACTTTATTCTCCTCCCCAGGCTTATTGTCGCTGTTTACTATATCTACGGAAGATAAACCGGGATCTGCTAAGGCTGGTGAGGCTTGAGGCTGGATTTTGTCAACTGGCTTTTCCTCATTAGTCTGATTAATCGTTTCCTTGGGTGTATGTTCGACTGCATGCCCATCTTTCAAAGGCTCCTGCCTGTCATCGCCCTCGAGATTTAGCTCTGCATTAGCATTTAAGACTTGTTTATCTTCTGTTTCTTCTTTTTCCGTGAGGTTTTCGGGGGTATTTTCTTCTGAATTCTCCGGCGTCGAGGCCGCGGTTGCATCTGAAGCCTCTAAGCCAACTTCACCGGCAGTAGGCGTTTGCTGAACGGCCGGGGTGGCGGCAGGCTCTTCATTATTTGAAGAAACGGAAGCCGGTTTAGCAGACTCCTTTACCTCCGTTTGTACCTCCGCTTGAGTTGCGGAAGGATTGTCGGTATCGCTGGCGGGTTCAGGCTGATTTATATCAGATTCTGAAGCTTTCTTTTTCTTCTCTGGTTTAGGTGCTTCTTCACCAAAATCAAATAGGGACAATTGCTGCATACTGTAAAAATAATGATCCTTAACAATTTTACCCTAAATTTATAGAGAATTGACGTGCGAAAGGCTTTAATTTGTGGAAACTTTTGCAGGATAGTGGTGGAATTGAATCCTAAAGAAACAATTTTGGTGACAGGAGCAACAGGTCTGGTTGGAAGCCAGATCCTGAAGGCGCTTGATACTGAAAAGAATAATATAATAGGGCTAGCCCGCAATGTGCCTGATCATTCAAGTCAGACCGGGCAATGGGTAAGTTGTGATCTGTTAGATGTAGTCTCATTAGATAGTGCACTACATGGAGTTGACAAAGTGTATCACTGTGCAGGATTTGTGTCTTTTGACCCAAGGTTGAAACAAAGTGTTTACAAGATAAATGTTGAAGGAACCGCTAACCTGGTGAATGCTTGCATAAAGAATGGAGTTCGAAAATTACTTCATGTCAGCTCAGTGGCTGCTATTGGCGAGGCCGGAAAGCAAAAGACGGTCATACATGAAAAGCTGGAGTGGAACGATCGTGGCGTTTCTGATTATGGAAAATCCAAATACTTAGCCGAAATAGAAGTTTGGAGGGGGCTCTGCGAGGGTTTAACTTCCGTCATTGTTAACCCTTCGATCATTATTGGTTCAGGCGATTGGGATTCCGGATCCACGGCTATGTTTAAGTCTGTATACGATGGATTCCCATGGTATACAGAGGGAGTTCACGGTTTTGTTGATGTACTGGATGTTGCGCAGGCCTCTATTGCCTTGATGGAAAGTGATATAGCAGGTGAAAGATTTATCATAAACGGGGCGAATATTTCCTATAAAGAACTATTTGATCAAATTGCAGACGGATTTGAAAAGCCCCGTCCAGGCAAAAAGGTTACTCCCTTTTTGGCAGAGGTCGTATGGAGGGTGACATATTTAAAAAGCAAAATAAGTGGCAAGCCTTCTATATTAAATAAAAACACGGCCCGTACTGCGCTGGCTGTCTGTGAGTACGATAGTGAGAAATTAAAAAGAGCTTTGCCGGATTTTAGTTATACAGCAATTTCTGATACCATAAAAAGGACTTGCAAAGAGCTTAAAAAGAAATACGAGGTATAGAATATTTTAACACTTTTCGCCCGAATTTTATTCAACTTTTGGCCTTTCCACCCGTCAAAATGGGCTAAGTTTGCATCAATTCTTGAAGATTTTTTAATTTTTTTTTGGAACAAAGCAATTTTTGTCCGAAAATTACATTAATAAAATAGCGGTTTGTTGGGAGCTTTCAGGCTTTTTAACAGATCATGACTAATTAATAATATTCCATTTTTTTCTAAGATATTTCCGGAGTCTCGGTGCCGGAAAAATTTAAAACAGGTTAGAAATAGTGAAAAAATTCTTATTCCTAAGTGTGGTGGGCCTTGTGATGTGTGCGTTTACGACCCCTATGACGAAGATATCAACCGCAAGTGTTGTGCATCCTGTAGATAAAGATTTCCCTTCTTTACTTCCAAATAAACCGGTAGGTCAAACCGTCGCGTTTAAATACGTTGATTCTGTCTATAACAGGATTCAATTAAATGATGTTGGTCTAAAGAAAGATGTTTTTTTCAAAGCCTTTAAAGGTTATGAATACTTACAGAGTAAAGGGATGTTAGATAAGGAGAATTTGCTTACTATCGTCGATTACAGTCAAAGCAGCTCTCAAAAGCGGTTATATGTGATTGATCTGAAAGCTGGAAAGGTCTTATTTAATACTTATGTGTCGCACGGTAAACGGTCAGGCGGCGAATTTGCAACAGACTTTTCTAATGTAGTTGACTCGCATAAAAGTTCTTTGGGATTTATTGTAACTGGTAAATCCTACCGTGGCGGTTCCGGTTATAGCTTACACTTAAAAGGCGTAGAACCGGGTATCAATGACAACATTTTTAAGAGATATATTGTGATGCATGGCAGCCATTACGTGAATGCCCGTCGTGCGGATGAAAATGAAACTGGACGTAGTTTTGGCTGTCCAGCGGTTCCCTATGGTCAACAGTATGCAATTATCAATAAGATAAAAGAAGGAAGCTGTGTATTTATCTGGGCGCCTGATAACCATTATCAGGTGACTTCCCGTATTTTGAATGCGGCGTTTCAATGGCCCGCGTTGAAAAAGGAAAGTAAATTTAAAGAGTTGTTGGCTCCGGTTAATACGACTGCCAATGCTGGTCTTGAAGATGCCTCAGGTAAAAACAGTAAAAACAGCTAATTGAAAAAAATATTGCAAGAATGCCCGATCCCAAATGGTCGGGCATTCTTATGCGGTTAATTCGGCTATTGGTACCTATCGGGAAATAGGTTACCTTGCCATAAATTTTATTATTTAAACACAAAGAAGATAATGGCAAAAGAAATTATTAATACCAATGCAGCTCCTGCTCCCGTCGGACCCTATAACCAGGCCATAAAAGCAGGGGGCACGTTATATGTCAGTGGCCAGATAGCGATTGATCCAAGTTCCAACCAATTATTTAACGGGGATTTGGAAGGAGAAACACATCTTGTATTCAAAAATCTGGAGGCAGTTTTAACCGCAGCAGGTTACGGCTTTGGGGATGTTGTAAAAGCCAGCGTCTTTTTAAGTGATATGGGCCTTTTTGCGCAGGTAAATGAAATTTACGGACAATATTTTCACACGGACCCGCCAGCCAGGGAGTGTGTGGCTGTTAAAACCTTGCCCAAAAATGTAAATGTTGAGATCAGCGTGATTGCCTATAAGGAGTAAATAATTTGACAGCGGGAAGCCTTAGAATATACCAAAGCCGCTTAGCGGTTATAATCTGATTATAACTGCCAGGCGGCATTAGTTTTGAATTCATTACTTATTCTTCCGAAATTTCTGCTGCAGGGGCATTTTTCTTAACGGATTCTATGCCGTTTTCCATTGCTGCAGTACTTTCATATAATTCACTGGTGCCAATAACCTGGCCATTGCCAGCACGTAGATTGAAGAAGGGTTTTCCGTTAGAGGAGGTCTTTCTTTCGTACCTACTGTCATCTTGTGAATTGGTTTTTACAGATTCAATCCCATTATGGCAGGCAGCTTTGGTCGTATAACCTTCGCTTGTCAAAATGGTTTGGCCGTTACCGGCTTTGAGTGTAAAACGAAGTTGATTGTCTTTACCAGTTTTAACTACAAACTTTCCCATTGGTTTTTATTTTGAAGTGAACGGATAGCCTAAGATAGCAAAAATTCTGAATATGGCCAATTGGAATGGTTAATTCAAGATGGAGGGAACCCGAGTTATCTTCCTTTTTGTCAAAAGGTTATTAACATCTTCCCTGGCTATTTTTCTAATTAAAGTTGGGGGCATACCTGTTCTGTTTTTCACACTCCGGCTAAATGAAGATTGTTCTGAATAACCATGATTAAGGCTGATCTCTTCAATTGATTTCGTCGTAAATATGAGCTCGATCATCTCACTTCTGAATTTTAATTTATTGATGAAGTATTTGAAAGGCTTTTCTGCCTGACGTGCGAAATTTGCCAGAAAGACGGATTTGGGACATCCTGTAATAATTCTGAAGATTTTATCACTGGGAAGTACAAATCCATTACGGACGATAAACTCAATTAATGGTTCAACTTCCAGGATCAGCTTTTTTAATTTGTCTGAGATATTGCCGTTGTTGGTGATTTCGGGTAAATGAAAACCGGTAAAGATTTCAGTCAAGGCATACACGGCCTCGTAAAGGCCTGGTGTTTTAGATGTGCTGCATTCAATTCCAGTGATAAATGATTTTAAGACATCCTCATATTTTGGACAAACAGATCTGGCAGGCTCAATGCGATCTAGGACCAGTTCGCTGAATTGTGATGACCATGACTCCTGCAGCCTTGCAGCTGCTGTTAAAATTAAAAATAAGGCCTGGGAGTATCGTAAAACAATAGCGTGCGCGGGAAGGGAACTGGGCTCAAAACTGCTCTCCAGATTGAGTGCCTCTTTTGTCTTAATTGTATATTGTTTTGTGCCTGATGAACCGCTGTTCATTAGGTTGAGAGCGGTGCCCAGGTTAATCTCAATTTCGTATTGGTGGTTGGATAGTTTACCGAATTCTATGAGCCTTCTTTGATGAGGAGTGTTATATAGAATTTGCAAGCCTAGCCCCGAAGTGCCAGGTCGATTGTTTGTATTTGACATTTTTGAACTTTTAAAGTTATAGTATCATATTCTATCAATGAATTAATTCATTGATCGTCAATACAATAGGCTATAATCTAAAAAAGGATATAATGTCATTTTTTTTTAAATAAAAAACAGCAGATGTCAAATGAAATAGATAACTATTTTGCAATTTGCTGTTGATGCGATTGATAATGGGGATCTAAGATAATATTTTTTTATCAAAAAAACAGGATAATGGCTTATTTGTTATGACAAGATCGGTTGTATTTGAGGTGGCGACCTTCTAAGGAAACTTTCGGTTGTAAAGTAACCTTTGGTCCACAGATACTGATTTTTATAACATTAAACCTTATTCGAATGAAATCTAGAGATTTAACTATTGATCTTGCCAGGGGCCTTATTGTTGTGATGATGCCAGCGACCCAAGCTACATTGTATTATGGTAATCTTTCTCTGCAAGAAGGATTATCGGGACAGCTGTTACATGGAGTTCAAGAAGGAACCGGTGCTCCTTTGTTTATGTTTTTGATGGGGTTTTCATTTTTTTTAGGGCGCCGGAGATCTATGACGTTTGTTATGAAACGCAGTCTTTCGTTGCTGTGCCTGGCGTATCTTTTGAACTTTCTTAAATTTGTAATGCCTTCCCTATTGGGGATTGTCCCTTCGGCTTTCTTTTCATTTTGCCATTTCAAAAGCAATTTTTGGGGAATAGTCGATCTTTTGATGGTGGGAGGGATATTCCAGTTGGCGGCCATGAGTTATTTAGTTTGCGGTATTTTATACCGGCTAAAAGCGAACGGAATCGTTATGTGGGGGTTGGCTTTTTTAATAGCCATCATTTCGCCTGTGTTTTGGGGAGTAAGAATGAATAATTTTCTACTTGACTATTTGTTGAAACTTTTTAATGGATTGCCTCCGGCAGTTTTCTTTCCTTTCTTCCCATGGGCTGGTTATTCAGTACTCGGACTGGGGTTTGGCTGGCTATATACACAGAAGCCGAAAGAAGCGTTTTATAGGGTATGTTTAACGGCTGGCCTGGCAGGGCTTGTAATAGGTATAGTAGGGTTGCAGTTTGAACCGGCTCATTTACATCTGACGTTCTATCGTCCCAGTCCCTCCGGTACGATCATGCATATGGGCCTTGTATTATTATGGATAAGGTGCTGCTATTTTCTGTCCACTAAATTAGAAATTAAAAGTAAAGCGGCCCAAATGATCACCTGGTGGAGCATTAATATCACCCTTATTTATATTTGTCAGGGAATTATTATGACCTGGCTATTTCCGTTCTTTGGTTTTATGGATTTAGCGTTGATTGAAACGCTGGTCGTTTCGCTGGGAATAACTGTGTTGACATATTTAATAGTTATGGGGGCCAGGTATATTAAAGCAAAATCCGTTTATCGAAAAAATGATCGACCTTCTTCATCTTTAGGATAAAATTTAATGAATAGAAGTCTGCGAAATATGAGTATGCCCGAAAAAGCAAAAGGGCCAGGTCATGCAACGGTTGAGGTAATGTGGCATAGAGTAAGTAGCCAGGGAGACCGGCTCAGTGAGGTCTGTTGATCCTCTCTTAGTAAGCAGTAATCCCATGCATGGCACGGGATTACTGCTGTGAACCTTACTGGATTCGAACCAGTGACCTCTACCATGTCAAGGTAGCGCTCTAACCAACTGAGCTAAAGATTCTTGAGATGCAAATGTAGGGTAAATATTATGAAAACAACACTTTGTTTTTGAGAAATTTTAATTCCACATTTCATCTTAAAGAGGGGCTGATATATTTTGCTCATTATCCTAATATTTATAATTATGCGTTTTATTTTTAATATATTCCGGGCAGTGATATCTGTATTTTTTCGCTTTATGTTTGTCTTCTTTAAAAAGATCGGCAGGTTTGCTTTTCAACTGATCTGAAATATTATTGAAATTAAATAGCAGTTCCGAAGTAAGCAGGCGACTTACTGTACTAGTTTTAATTTTGGTGAATAATTAAAGCACAATTAAATATTATCCATTAATTTAGTAAATTAATATATCTTAATAACCTAATATGTTTACCCATGACCGGTATTTCCAGACATTCACGTTCTGAGCGTTTTTTTAAAACACCCTTAATTATATTTTGCCTGTGCGTCTGCTCCGCCGTGAAGGCCCAGGTAATTCCTATAGAGACAGACAACTCCGCCATGGTCCTGTTTGTAGATAAGAGCAAGGAAGTAGATATGAGGTATTTTGGTGCAAAACTGGGCGGTACAAAAGAGTATTTGGGGGCAGCCAGCCAGTTGCATCAGCCGTCTGATCCCAGCGGAGTAGCTGACGCCGCGTATGCTTCTTCTGGTTCGCGCAGCCTTTTTGAACCGGCAATAAGCGTGATCCATGCTGATGGCAACACTTCACTTGCCTTAAGGTACGTTTCAAGTGAGGTTAAGAGTGTGTCAAATGATATTAAAGAAACCATTGTTCGGCTTAAAGATCCGGTCTATGATTTTAATGTCAAACTGATATTCAGAGCATACCAGAAAGATGATGTAGTGGAGCAATGGGCAGAAATTACCCATAATGAAAAAGGAGATGTCCGGTTGAATAAGTTTGCATCTGCAAATTTATATTGGTATGGTTCCTCTTTTTGGCTAAAACAATATCACGGCGATTGGGCAAGAGAGATGCAACCGGAAATAACCAAATTGTCTCATGGCATTAAAACGCTTGATACAAAATTAGGGACAAGAGCCGATTTATTTCAGCCGCCTGTATTTATGATTTCGACAGACAAAAAACCTCAGGAAGATCAAGGTGAAGTGATGCTTGGTTCAATAGAGTGGAGCGGAAATTACAGAATCGATCTGGAAGTGGATAATAGAAACAACCTGCGGATAATTGCAGGCATGAATAATTTTGCTTCCTCTTATGAACTTCAGCCAGGAAAGGTGTTCAATACGCCCAGGTTCCTTTATACGCTTTCACAGCAAGGAACAGGGCAGGCTAGCCGTAACTTGCAAGCCTGGGCCAGGAAATACAGGATCTTAAATGGAGAAGGAACAAGACTGACTTTGCTTAATAACTGGGAATCCACCTATTTTGATTTTAATGAAGAAAAATTAAAGGGGCTCTTACAGGACACAAAAAAGCTGGGTGTTGATCTTTTCTTATTAGACGACGGCTGGTTTGCGAATAAGTATCCCAGAAATGATGATCATGCGGGATTAGGAGATTGGCAACCAAATAGAAAAAAGCTGCCAAATGGCATCCAGGCTGTTGTCAGGCAGGCAGATAAAACAGGCGTTAAGTTTGGGATCTGGATTGAACCGGAAATGGTCAATCCAAAGAGCGAACTCTATGAGAACCATCCAGACTGGGTTATTAAACAACCCAACAGACCGGAATATTATTTCCGGAATCAGTTGGTGCTGGACCTGAGCAATCCGAAGGTGCAGGATTTTGTATTTGGTATCGTGGATTCTTTATTTATTAAAAATCCATCATTAGCCTATATTAAATGGGATTGTAATGCTGTCATATATAATGCTTATTCTGCGCATCTGGATAAGCAATCTGCATTATATATAGAATACGTCAGAGGGCTTTATAAAGTGCTGGAAAGGATCCGTGAAAAATACCCCAATGTTCCAATGATGTTATGTTCAGGAGGTGGGGGAAGAGTCGATTATGCAGCCTTGCAATATTTTACTGAATTTTGGCCCAGCGATAATACCGATCCATTGGAACGGGTTTTCATGCAATGGGAGTATTCCTACTTTTATCCGGCTATCGCAATGGCAGCGCATGTCACTAACTGGGGTAATCAGCCTATCAAGTATAAAGTAGATGTTGCAATGATGGGGAAGCTTGGATTTGATATCCCGGTAAGTAAACTTAAGCCAGAGGAGCTCAGTTTTTGTCAACAGGCGATTCAGCAGTATAATAGGCTGAAGGACATTATCTGGCATGGCGAGCAATACCGACTGGTAGATCCGTGGAGTCATGATTTTGCCTCTCTTATGTACGTTGACAATAAAAAAGAAAAAGCCGTCGTATTTAACTATTTGGTTTCTGATCGCTATGGCGCTGCAAGTGGTTTGCCTGTCAGATTTAAAGGGCTGGCACCGGACAAGCAATATAAAATAGAGGAAATAAATCTGTATAATGGTACGAAATCCCCTATTAATGAGGATAAAGAAAACAGCTATTCCGGGGCTTTTCTTATGAAGGCAGGGTTTAATCCTCTGGTGAGTGCGAGAAGAGCGAGTGTAGTATTGGTCGCAACGGCCATCAATTAAAAAGAGGAACGGTAAAATAAAATGAGCTGGTTTAGGGGATTCCCTTACCGGCTCATTTTGTTTTACGGGCAAAATGCACTGTTGCCCGGGGGAAGTATAGGGGGAAATAAGGTGTTGTTTTAGTAAATCATCTCAATGATTCATTTTAAAATGATTACAAATTAATTTTAACCATGCGCAAATCTAAATTAATTATTATCCTTAGAGCCTCCAAAGCAGCGGCAGGTTTTGTCGCAGATATTTAAGCTACATGTGCTAGTTCTATGTTTGTTGAAGTATATAAGAATATCCCGGGATGCAAATTGCCTTTCACCTGGCCGTCAAAATATCGCCGCGCCACCTGCACTGATAAACATAATGGCGCGGCTCAAAGTAAGTTGTAGATACCCAATGGTAGAGGGCCTATGTAAGCGACAAAGAAAGCCTTAAGCGCACTTAAGTGAAATGTTTATGCAGCTATTAAATGGACATGATTAATTATTAATTGCGGAAGATGCTGTTTGGACTTGTTTTTTGTGGCTACATTATTACAAAGGGAGTTTAAAAGAGTTGATAAGTTTGTTTAAGAGAAGAACAGTGTTGAATAAAATCAAATTGAAGACTGCTTTGACAACCAATTAACAGTTCCATATAGATTTCATTTTCTAACCAAAACTTAAACAACCAGGATGAAAAAAATCTACTTTTTATTTTTGGCAGCAGCAGCTATATTTTGTTGCTCTGCATCTTTTGCACAAAATGAGTTTATTACCAAGTGGGATACCAGGCTGGTGAGCGCCTCAGGTGATCCGGACCAGGCGAATGCGACCCTTGTTGTTGGGGCATCGGGGTCTGGGGTAGTCATCAGCTATACCGAGCAAGGGGGAAGCGGTGTTACGGGTTCCTTAACAAATCTGGGTGATAATCCTACAGTTGTATTTCCAGAACCGGGTGTTTATATCGTAAAAATGACTGGTTTAAATATATTTAATGCCAATGCGACACCAGCGGCTCCCTATGCCAACGGGTTATTAGAAGTCCAGCAGTGGGGCGATACGCATTGGACTGCGATGGAATATGCTTTTGCGGGCTGTAAAAATATGGATATTACAGCCATTGATGCGCCGGATCTTAGTGGAGTAACTAGTCTTAGCAACCTATTTCGTGGATGCGGCCATCTGGTCAACGTAAATGCTTCTATAAATACCTGGGATGTGTCCCATGTAACCAATATGTTTGCTGCATTCTATGGCGCTTCGATCTTTAACCAGCCACTGGGTCAATGGGATGTGAGTAGTGTTACAGATATGGGATTTATGTTTCGTGATGCCAACTTGTTTAACCAGAATATTAATGGCTGGGATGTTAGTCATGTTAACAGCCTGACCCAGTTTTTTGCAGATGCTGCTGCTTTCAATCAGCCGCTGGACCAATGGGATGTGAGTCATGTTAAGGACTTTTCTTTTGTTTTTTATGATGCAGCTGCTTTTAATCAGGATTTGAGCAGTTGGGATGTGAGTAAAGGGGAAACTTTCGAAGATATGTTTGAGTATGCAATTAGTTTTAACCAGAATCTGGGTAACTGGAATCTGACAAGTGCGACCACTTTATACAGTATGTTCAAGCATGCTGGCCTCAACTGTACGAACTATGATAATATTTTAATCGGTTGGGCAGCAAATCCCAATACACCCGATAATCTGGAGTTTGGGGCTTCTGAAATTGGTTATGATTTGCGGGGGGAAGCGGCGCATAATACACTGCAGAATACCAAGGGCTGGATGATCGATGATGCAGGCCTGGATCCGGGCTGTGACGCGACCCTGCCCATTCGCTTAATGGCAGGATCCTTTAAGGCAGTCACCGGGCCGGACGGTGTTTTATTGAGCTGGAAGACAGCAACGGAGATCAATGCCAAAGGCTTTACGGTTCAGCGTAGCCTGGATGGTATTGCCTGGGTCTCTATCGGCGATGTCGGCTCTAAAGCAGATCACGGATTTAGCCAGAAGACACTGGCCTATGACTATGTAGACCGGTCGGCTGCTGCGGGCAGAAATTACTACCGGCTCATTCAGACAGATCTGACTGATAAAGAGACTTTCTCTGATGTAATTGACATTGTTGTGGCGGGAGAGGCCGGTAAACTCCGTTTATATCCCAGCCCGGCTACGAGCCATATCAACTTACAGGCTCCGGCAGCCGGAAATCTGAAGATCTACAATATGGCCGGTGTACTGGTAAAAATGGCCGTCGTAAAAGCAGGGAACAACTATGTTTCTCTGGAAGGCCTTGGCAGCGGTGTATATATTGCAAGGCTGAATAATCAGGAAGTTAAATTTATAAAAAAATAACTGAACAGACTTTTCAGTGACTCTGTGGGCTGAACAATCGAGTTATGTAGAACTGCAATTCTTGTTTTTTATAATCAGGAGGTTCTTTAAAAAAGAAAACCCTAAAGGCGGAGTGCCGTATCAATAAGGTACACTCCGCCTTTTTTAGGGCTTAATTTGCGCATAAAACGGCTGGTTGAAAGGTAAATAACAAATTGCACGATACAATCAGTAAAAAATAAGATTGAAGTGGCGAAGTTTGCTGTTGACCAGACCTGCGCTGTTATTGAACTTCAGCTAATGAGTTGTTGAGACAGTGTCGAATTTGAGCTATCTGTTTTTTTTGAATAATGTTTCTTAGTGGACAGTATCCGCAGCAGGTTTTTGAGCGAGTTTCAGAACGATCGTTTCGTGAGGTTTCACGTTCAGAGAAAGTTTGGATTGATTTTTCCTATTTTCACCAGTCCAGACATTCAATGTTGCATATTTACCGGAGAGCCCGATTTGTTTCAGGTTTAATGTATATTTTCTGTTTGTAGAATCGGTATTCAAGATTCCCAGCGCATAGGCGCCGTTAGACAGGGGCTTCAGGTAGACTTGCCAGCCATTTTGATTGATTTTTCTTTCTGCCTGTTTGCCTAAAGGATCCTGATCGATGGCCAGTATCTCCTTATTGGTAAGGATTCGTTTGGTCGCTGCATTCATATTGGCCACATCGCAGGTGATCATTAGCGGTGCTGCTTGCAGACACCACAGAGACATCTGAGATTGATATTCGATATCATTGCATCCAATGCCGCCCAGATCCCCGGAGGGCCCTTTTCGGCCGTATAAACCTACTACTAACATATCCGGATCATTCCATCCGCCGGGGCCTGCATATTGGGCCAATCCTGCATTTCTTTCAGTGGCGTCCAAAATACCGATCCCTCCTTTAGGCGTACCCGGGGCGTCTGCCGCCGCAGTCCATTTATCTCTTATGTCGCCATCGATTCTCCAAAGATTACCACCAGCTGCTGCTGCCCAGGTCCAGGGTTGTCTGCCGCCCCATTCACAGATCCCAAAGACAATGTCTCGTCCGGAGTTTGTCAATGCATCGGCCATTTTTTTATAGCGCTTTTGAGCGGTCTGCTGATCAGGCGGAGCGCCGCAATAATCATATTTGAGATAATCGATACCCCAGGAAGCAAAAGTTTTAGCATCCTGCTCTTCAAAATGAAGACTTGCCGTGTAGCCGGCACAAGTCAGGGGAGCTGCATCAGAGTATATACCTAATTTAATTCCTTTGCTATGTACGTAGTCAGCTAAGGCTTTAATGCCGGAAGGGAATTTTTTAGGATCCGGAATAATATTATTTTTGTTGTCTCTGCCACCTTGCCATCCGTCGTCAATAAAGATATGGTCGTAACCCAACTGAACCAGGCCATTTGCGACCATCGCATCAGCGATAGAGCGAACATCTTGTTCGGTGATCTTATCAGCATAGAAATTCCAGGTCATATAACCCATGGGTGGCGTCGGTGCTAACTTAGCGCGCTGGCTGAATCCCATTAGACTGATACAGCAAAGGGCGATGCTAACAAAAATCGTTTGTGTTTTTTGCATTGTCATGACGAAATGATGATTTGGCGTTTGATATTATAAGTAAGACATAAAGTTATTTATTTTTGATAACTAACCGCATAAAAAATATTGACGAGGATGCTCAGGCCGCTGATTTTATTTAAAAGCCAGAATCCTATACATACAGCGTCGCCGGCAAAAAATTATGTAAGTCGGTCATTTTAGCTCCATAAGGGAAGCAATCAATCTGAATATAACCCAAAAAAGCCTGGCATAATCAACGATTTATGATCATGCCAGGCTCCTGGTGCTTTATCAGTCTTTAAGCTCTATTCTAGTAATCCCCTGTTTTCTTCCATCGGTTTAATACTCGGCGCCTGGCCTCTAAAATCATGATAGAGCTTTTCCAGGTCTTCTGTATTGCCTTTGGACAGGATCATGTCCCTGAATCGCTGACCATTGGCCCTTGTCAATCCGCCATGTTCCTTAAACCACTCAAAGGCATCATCATCCAGCATTTCTGTCCACAAATAAGCATAGTAACTGGCTGCATACTCATTACCCCAGATATGTAAAAAATAGCTGGAGCGGTAGCGCGGAGGAACGGCCTGCATATAGAGCCCCGTTCTTTGCAGCGCCTCAGTCTCGAAACTATCTACGTTCTGCAAAGGGGCATCCGCTTTCAGTTTATGCCATTGCAAGTCTAATGCTGCTGCTGCCAGTAACTCTGTCAGCATATATCCCTGATTGAAGGTGCTGGCCTTTTTGATTTTATTGACCAACGCCTGTGGAATGGGCTGCCCTGTCTTATAATGTACCGCATAGTGACTGAGCACAGCCGGCTCCAATGCCCAATGTTCATTGAACTGTGAGGGGAACTCGACAAAGTCTCTGGCTACACTGGTGCCTGACAGACTGGGGTATTGTTGATCTGCAAAGAATCCGTGCAGTGCGTGTCCGAACTCATGGAACATGGTAATGACATCGTCAAAGCTGATCAGCGCCGGCTGACCGGGGGCAGGTTTGGTAAAATTACCAACATTATAGATTACCGGTTTGGTGCCGAGTAATTTGGACTGCGTAATGATATTGTCCATCCAGGCCCCACCGGATTTATTATCTCTTTTAAAATAATCACAGTAGAACAGCCCCATTGGTGTCTTGTCTTTGTCAAAAAGTTCAAAGACGCGGACATCTTTTTGATAAACGGGCAGATCTTTTCTTTCCTTGAACGTAATGCCATATAGCTGGGTTGCGGCGTAAAAAACGCCGTCTTCCAATACTTTATTCAATTCAAAATAGGGCTTTATCTCGTTTTCGTCCAGATCATACCTGGCTTTTCTGACCTGGTCCGCGTAAAACTCCCAGTCATATGGCGCAAGTTGGAAGCCTCCGTGAGTTGAATCAATGACCTGCTGAATATCGGCTGCTTCTTTTTGTGCTTTTTTAATGGAAGCCGGGACAAGACTGGCAAAAAACTGATCTACAGCTTCAGGCGTTTTAGCCATCTGATCTTGCAGTTTCCAGGCTGCATAATTGGCATAACCGAGCAAGGCTGCCTTTTTTGCCCGGATTTGCGCAATTGCAGCGATGGTTTGACGCGTATCATTACTGTCATTTTTTTCTGCCCGGTTCCAGGAAAGCTCAAAGAGCTTTTCTCTTGTAGATCTGTTTGTTAATGCACTCAGGGCAGGCTGTTGCGTTGTATTTTGTAAGGGTAACATCCACTTGCTGTCCAGGTGGGCGGATTTTGCATCTTCTGCAGCGGCGGCAATGGCACCGTCGGACATACCGGCCAGTTCCGTTTTGCTGTTGGCAATATAGGCCCCAGCTTTTCCTGCTGCCAAAAGCTGATTGGTGAATTTAGCACTCAGGGAGGCTTCCTGCTCATTATATTGTTTCATCTGGGTTTTATCGGCCTCAGAAAGTTTTGCACCAGCCAATACAAACTCCTGATAATAATAATCCACCAGCCTTTTGGATTCTGCATCCAGGTTCGACTTTTCAAGGTTACTATGTACGGTAGAGATCTTGTCGAACAGCGCCTTGTTTAAATAGATCGCATCCCGATGGGCAGCCAGCAAAGGCGCAAGTTCCTCTTGAACTGCCTGTAACTGGTCATTTGTGTTGGCGCCGGTAAGGAGGTTGAAGATATTTTTTGCCCTTTGCAATAACTGTCCGCTTTGCTCAAGTGGAACCAATGTATTAAGGAACGTGGCAGAATCAGGATTATCCGTGATCTTTTTAATTTCTTCTAACTGCCTTTTCATGCCTTCAATGATGGCGGGTTTAAAATCCCCGTCCTTGATTTTTGTAAAATCCGGTGCCTGATAAGCAAGAGTACTGGCTTGTAAAAAAGGGTTATCACTCGTTAAAGTATCCACTGTCGTATCATTTTTGGTTTGCTGTCTGTTGTTGCTACAGGCGCTAAGCATAAATACTGCCGCGGCCATCGGGATCATTGAGAGTTTTGCAATTGTATTCATCGAGATATTTTTTTCTTAGAAATCGTGAAAATACAACATTTGCGCGAAAAGTAACAGTTGTTTGTTTTGCTAAAGGATGTCTTTGAATATTATATCCAGCCCGATATGATGCATTGCATAGGTTGGATCCTTGCCCGCCAGGTTATTCATGTAGCCGATTTCGGCGTATAAGGGCCAGTTGTCAGGAGCATAACGGTAATAAACGCAAAATCTGCTGTCATCGTAGAAAAAGCCGCTCCATTCTGACCTTCCGTCAGGTTTGGTTCTTTCATTTTGAAAAAGGCTTTCTGCTGAAACAATCAGTGAGTGTGTTTGATCAGCGGTAAGGGGAATGGCTGATTTCAGCTTGAACCTCGCTCTGAATGCATGTCGTGTGTCATCTGCATTATAACGGGGTAAAAAGAACCTTCTGAATTCCGGCCGGAAATCTATATTCCATTTGGTTTTATTTATGATCCAGCTGTAAGCAAATTTGCCATACAGCCTGAATTCTTTTTTAAGACCCGGGTCAGCTTTATGATAGGGGGCCTCCTCATTATAAAGATATTGCTCCCGGTAACTTAAGGCGCCGGTAATGCTAAAATGATCTGATAATTTTTTTTTCATTTCCTCATTGAGTATCAGCATAGAAGGCTTTTCAAATGCATTGTAGTTGCCTTCCGGATCACTCATGAATCCGTAGCCGACATACGAGGTCGAGCGCCAGGACTCATCTTTACTCACCTTTTGATCCAGGCCAATGGCCATCCAGGTAGCCAGGCGGGTATCACTTAACCCTGGAGGAGAAATTTGCGCAATTGATGTTGCGGCCATAAAAACGCCAGTTAACGAAAAGGCTGCCAACCGAAAGCGGTGATGATACCTTTTAAGGAATGATTTCTTTTTAGTTTTATGCATAGAAGTCAGATAATGCTAAAGGCATATTATTTAGGGGAGTAAATATAAATCAATTCAAGGAAGTGGCACGCTTTCCATAAAAAAGGACCCGGCTTTTAACTCAATAAAGCCGGGCCTGCACAAATGATATAATTTTACGGTCCTCATCGCATAGGCATGTAGGAGTACATACTGTAGTGCCCCTGAAGCATGCCCTTTATTGCAGCTCTGTAAACTTTGTTTTCAGATTTGGCGACGCCGGAGAATTCACGCCCCAGCATAAAATCGCTAAAATAAGTAGCCCAGTTTTCATAATGCTCTTCAGCAATTTTAAGCTGGTCCAATACCATGGATTTGCCGTTTACCGCATCCACATATTGCGCCGCGTAGCCCAGATTTACAATATAAACATATAGACCGATATTCCAGGCCTTGATTCCGGCCTTTGAGAATTCATCGTAATGCTCTTTGACAAATTGCAATAGTACATCACTGCCCTCAGGAAGATGGTTGGCCTTTAAATCAATGGATTTGACATCAGCGCTTTTGCCTCCGGCAGCGTCAAGCACTTTTTTACACAGCTCATAATGCGCCTGGAAACCACTATCCTTTAAATTATTTAAAAACGAGAAGAAGTCGTGCTGGTTACTGATCTGGAACCAATTGGAAAGCGTATTTCTGGAATCCACCTTTTCACTGGCTGAACGTGCAAACGGGAAAACCATTGTTCTGTGATAAGCGGTATCCAGTAAGGTAAGAAATGGAGCCTGGGAATTGTCCTGATTGATCACAGACTTCAATTTTGCCTCAAATTTATCTGCGCCGCCATACCCCTGCACAAAATAAACCCCCGCAAGCATAAAACCTTTTAATGTATCATCTTTGATCTGCATATTAGAAGAAGAGGCTGTTGTATCCCCTGAGCCCTGATGCTGGTCACCAGCGCCGCAGCTGATAAAAACTGCCAGAATAGAAATGCTACATAAACAAGTGATAAGATGTCGCATGGAATTGAAGTTATTTGTCTCTCAAATGTGGCAAATATCCTTCTTCGACAGCATATAATACGGCAAAATATGTTATTGTTTATTTAATGTGACTGGCCCAGATGGGTAAAGCTGCCTCGTTTTTTGATTAAGTATCAACCATATAGTTTGCAAACTCCGGTCAATTAAGCGAAATATTTGCACTGAATACAACTGAAAAGGGATAATTTTGGAACCTATTTAAATTATTTCTTTTATGTGGAAGCTTTTTAAAATATGTTGTTTAGGATTGGCGATCACAATTACTATGCAACGCTGTCAATCCAAAAAGATGAAGGAAAATAAGTATTTTTTATTAGTTGGGACCTATACTAACGGGAATGCAAGTGAAGGTATCTATGTATATGATTTTGACGATACGAGCGGGCAGATGACAGAGGTCTCCCATACGAATCATCAGGTTAATCCCTCCTATATGGCGCTTTCCAATAATGGTAAATTTTTATATGCAGTTAACGAGAACACAGATGAAAGTTCCAAAGGTATGATCTCTGCTTTCGCCTTTGATGACAATTCCGGACAGCTTGACTTTTTAAACACGCAGCCGACAAACGGGGATGCTCCTTGTTATGTTGCTATTGACTCCCTGGGTAAAAACGTGGCGGAGGCCAACTATAACGGCGGGAATTTTTCTATTTATAAAACAGATACCAGTGGCAAACTCTGGCCGGCAACACAGATCATTGCACATACGGGAACAAGTGCAAATAAGAAGATTCAGACACAGTCACATGTGCATTCTACTATATTTTCGCCGGATCAAAAATATCTCTTTGTCTGTGACCTGGGTAATGATACACTCTATCAATATCCGTTTCAGCTCAATAACCTGTTGCCGGTTAATGAAGCCGGTGCCATTAAGTATAAAATCCCTGCCGGTTATGGGCCAAGGCATATCGCGTTTTCACCGAATGCCAGATATGCCTACCTGTTAAATGAACTGGATGCACAACTTATGGTATACCGCTGGCAAAATGATTCGCTGGCTTATTTACAGACGGTGGTTTCCACGGCGGTCGAAGACACGGCAAATGCCGATAAAGGCGCATCGGCTATCCGGGTGTCGCCTGACGGAAAATTTGTGTATACCTCCAACAGAGGAAAAGCAAATGATCTGACCATATTTGCCGTACAGGCGGATGGTCTTCTCAAAGAAGTAGCCCATCAGCCGACAGGACCACATCCGAGAGACTTTGTGCTGGACCCGACCGGCCATTTTCTGTTAGTCGCATCCAGGGATGATAATACTGTGCGCGTATTCAAAAGAGACCTGAAAACCGGTCTTCTGACACAAACGCCGCAAATGATCACATTGCCGAAACCTGTCGCGCTGCTATTTGCTGAAAAAAGTAAATAGCATTAGTTAAAAATGGTGTACATTGACAGGTAGAATTTTAATTGTTCACTTTTAATTCTTTAAAACAATGTTAGATGAAATTGTAAACCTGATCAAAAAAGCAACAGGTGACGCTGTTCAGGCTAATCAGGACGTTCCTAATGAAAAAGCGGATGCGATTGCCGAAGAAGCTTCCCATTCGATTCTCGGAGACCTCGAAAATGGGCTGAAAGGCGGTGGCATTTCAGATATTCTGGGGATGCTCAGTGGTAAGAAAACAGATGTAGCCGGCAATGCCACTACGCAGCAGATGTCAGGCAATCTGACCAGCAAACTGACGGAGAAATTTGGGCTTAATCCATCTACTGCCGGTTCGCTGGGTGCTTCCATTATCCCTTCTGTTTTGAGTAAACTGACCGGAAAGATCAATGATCCGAACGACAGCAGCCTGGATTTACAAGGAATCGTCAATCAATTGACCGGGGGGAAGACTGCAGGCATAGATCTGAAAAGCATGCTGGATAGAAATGGGGATGGTGAGATTAATTTGGGAGATGCGATGTCTATATTTACCGGAGGAAATAATGGTACTGCGGCCAGTGAACAAGAGGGCAGCGGCGGCATTCTCGGCAAATTAAAAGGCATGTTCGGAGGATAGTTATAGATAACAACGAGGTTAGCCCAAAATACTGTTCCGGGACGTTAATAATAAATCCAAATATTTTGTTATTAACGTCCCGGATTTTTTATTTGGCTCAAAAAAGGAGCGGAACAATAAAATATTTCAGAGAAATTTAGTTGGTTTGTAAATTAACTTATAGCTTTAAGCCAATTATTAAAAAATTTAATGGACATGCGCATGGTAATGAGTAATATGTTTGCTAAGGCGACACTTACACTCTCAGTAGTAGCGATCTTTGCAAGTTGCAAAGGCGATGGGGCAAAAGAAAAAAAAGCACAACCGGCCAAGGACAGTGTGCCGACGGTTTTGGCGCCAGGGTCTTCAATCAAACTTGACCCGGCTAAGAAATATGTTTATATTACCTGGGATGACGGCCCTCAGCCTCCGGGGACCATCAATTGTGAAGAAGTATTTAGAGAGGAAGGTATAAAAGCGACCTTTTTTATGGTAGGGCTGCATCAGTTCAGTGCCTCAAGAGCAAGAATTGTAGATACCATCCGAAACAGCTATCCTCAGTTTCTTTTAGCCAACCACAGTCACTCCCATGGATTCAGGGATCATTACCGGGAATTTTATGCCAATCCGGATAGCGCGATGCAGGATATATATACCGCTGAGAAAGAACTGAAAGTTCCTGTGAAGATCGTCCGCCTTCCTGGTATGAACTCTTGGGTAGAAAACGGAAAAATCCAGGGGCCGCATTCATCATTGGAGGTGTGTAAAAGATTAGGCAGTGCCGGATATAATGCAGTCGGCTGGGATTTGGAATGGCGCTTTGGCAGACGTTCTGTTCCTATTCAGGGCGCTGAGCAAATGGCACACGAAGTGGATGAGAAATTTGCAAACGGAACGACTTATGCGGCCAATGCCATTGTTATTTTGGCACATGACAGAATGTTCCAGGGCCAGTATAAAGACAGTCTGCGTAAATTTATTCAGATCCTGAAACAAAATCCGGATTATGTATTCGAGACAGTAGATCATTATCCATTGATCCAGAAAGGAAAATAGTAGTGATTTTATTCAGGTAGAACAAGATCTCCAAGAGAACATTGCTGAAAGGCATATGCACTTTATTTCTATAGGGTGCATATGCCTTTTTTGATGTTACACATATAAAGCAGCGTCAGATAGCCAGATCCGTACTTCCCGGACGGCTAAATTTTTCTTCATTTCCTTTTTTTTGATACAAAAACGAAACTATACTGTAAGCATAGATAAACCATTGCTGACGCTATTAAATTATCTATAACGTTCAATATACATATTTCATTGAAAAACATCTATTTATTTCTATGAGATAAAAGTGTCATATGTACACATTATGAAATATAGTAAAACTAAAAAAACGTTAATGAGGTGGTTTAAAAACGAAAGACTGTCGTAGCATTCACTGGAGCAGGCGTCAGATAAATAGCTGTTTTTTTACCATAGTTAAATTAGTACTGAAATATATCTAAATATATATAGTTATTGCTGGTTATATTTAAAACACAAGGTTGTCCGGTTAGCGGGCTTTAATGGGGCAGAAGATAAGTCCCTGAGATACTTTTTTCGTTTAGCAAAAAATTAATATAAGCTTGCATAAATTACGTGAAAAGTAACAATAAGTTAATACTATACTAATGATAATAAAAAAATATTGTAAAATTTTACCAAATTTTATATAAATGATGTTATATTTGTTTTACAATGCTTTCGGATTGTTTTTGTTTTCAATCAAATTCGGCTAATATGAGTCAAAGGTGTTTTCGATTTCTCCAAACTGCAGGTTTCCTGCTAATTTTAGTTGTTTGCACAACAAACAATATTCAAGGACAAGCTTTATTTAAGCAAAAAGACAGCGCTAAAGATGGTTTTGACAGCACAGTCTGGCTGAAATATTATGCGTTAAATGCCAGGGACACTATCGGTTTTTTCCCCAACAATGAGCTTTATCTTTCAAAAGATGGCGCTTTCTCTAAGGTAAATATACCTGCGTTGCGCAAAGTACCCTATAGTGACATAAATCAAATGTTGGACGGGAGAGCAACAGGTATCAGGGTAACAATCCCATCTGCGGAACAGGGCAAACGCAATGGGGCGATGATAAGAGGTTATTCCAATCTGCTTTTAAATAATGGAGATGTGATGACCTCACAGCCTACTTATTTACTCAATGGAGTACCGATTTTACTTGACCATCCCTTTGCCTTTGATATTCAACGTTTTGATAACAACAGGCTAGGGACAGAGAATAACTTATTGTCCCTTATTAATCAACAGGACATAAAAAGCGTCACCGTTCTTAAAGATTTTGAAGCGAGCGCAAAATATGGGCCGCTTGCAGCAGCCGGGGTGGTCAATATCGAAACTTACGGCCCCCGCTCTGGCTCCCTGCAGGTCGACGTGAATGCCCACGTATCCTACTCCCAGGCGCCCAATATAGAGACTGTAAGCGGAGGATATATGAGAGATTTTCTGAATCCTTTCTATCAGAAGTACGCGGGAATCCAGGAATTACAGAATTTTCCGGCTTACCTGGCAGACTCTGCGAGATCTGAATATTATGGTCCTTCCGACTGGGATGATCTGTATTTTAAAGATAGCTGGAGTGACGGAGTGCAAGCTGCCATCTCTGGTGGTTCAAGATTGGCGAACTTCCGGTTTTCGGTCGGGCAGACCTCTTACAGAGGGGTAAGGGATGCCACGGGCTTTAATCGTTATACCGTAAACTTCGGTATTAATATAATGCCATTACATAATTTGCTTATTACAACTTATTTGTCTGCAGCCACGATGTCTCGTGACAGGAACCGCTTTATCAGAGACCGGATTGTGGACGAAGACTATGTATTGAACCTGGAAGCCCCACCTTCTCCCAATAGCAAATATCTGAGCGACTATTACTTCAATTTGAATCAGTCTATTGATAATAATAAGAATAACAGCATCAACGTGCTTGCCAATGTTCAATACAGCTTCAGCAAGAGCATTAAGGTCAATTCCCGAATGGGCATTAACTATACGCAAAACTTCAGGGATTTATTTATTCCTTCGACCGTCAATGACGGTAATAACTTCTCCTCTAATTTCGATGGATTCAACAAGGCGATTGTATGGGACAATTCCGTGAACTTTGACAAGATCTATAAAAACAAACACCATGTAACGGCTGCACTGGGTATGTATACTGAATGGGACAGATGGGATTATAAATACGGAAAAGCCTATAAAGGTAAGAGTGACTATATAAAAATTTACCAGCCTGGTGATGATGATAATCATGAGAGCACCTCAAACAACTTCCGCCTGACTGCCAACGCTATAGACCGGATTCAATCTAATCTGGCTTCTTTTTATGGAAATTTTGGTTATAGCTACCTGGAAAAATATGAAGCAGGCGTTTATCTGAGAGAGGATGGCAGTTCGAATATCCCTTCAGCGAACAGATGGCTGTTGTCTCCTACACTGCATGCTGCCTGGACCCTGTCCCGGGAGGACTGGTTTAAAAATTCGGCACTCTCTTTATTGAAATTGCGTGCCAGTATGGGAAGAGTCGGAAAATTATTGCCTTATGACTATTATAAAGCAGGGCCTATCTATAATGTAGAAGTTGGCTGGAACGGCAATCCCAATCTTTCCACTTATGATGCCTTTCCCGTGTTGAATGGATCTTATGAACTGGGGTATGTATCCGAGGATATTCAGTGGCCGTATGTGGACCAGCTGAATATAGGCGCCGATGTTGGCTTTCTAAAAGATAGGCTGACAATTTCCGTGGATCTGTATAGTAAATCCTTTAAGAACCTATTGCTAAAGATGCCTGTGATGGAGGAGAAAGGATATACTGGCGTCGTCAAAAATGGGTTGCAGATAGATAATAAAGGGCTTGAGGTTACCATAGATGCCAATATTATTGATCGCCGGGATTTTGGCTGGCAGTCCACAATCGGTGCCTCAACCAACAAAAATAAGCTGGGTGCTTTGCCCAATAATTATCAGGAAATAATAATCGGCGATCGTTATTTTAAAGTAGGACAGCCGGTAGATGCCTATTGGCTGTTACAAAATAAAGGCATTTATTCAGAGGAAAGTGAGATCCCGGTGGATCCGGCAACACATCAGAAATTATCTTACCAAGGCCTGGCAATCAATGCAGGCGATCCTAAATGGGTGGACGTAAACGGAGATTATGTCATAGACGACAATGACAGAGTGTTGAAAGGGTCCCCCTCTCCAGACATATTTGGTTTTTTCTCCAATAAATTTCGTTACAAGAGACTGAGTCTTGATTTCGTATTTAAATATTCTTTTGGTGCCGAATTGATGGATCAGGCGCAGGCAGCAGCTTTTGACTTTGCCAACAGAGACGGATCTGACAATCTGGAAGGTGTGAAGGAAATTAACTTCTGGCAGGTCCATAAAGGTAATTATGATGAGATTCCTATTTATAATCCATGGAGCACCGTTAGTCCTTACCAGGTCAACCAGGATCTGTTCTTAAAGGACGCTTCCTTTATTAAACTAAAAAGTCTGACGCTTAACTATGAATTCAGCCCTAAATCATTAAAGAAATATGGAATCAGAAATTTAGATGTGTATGCCACAGCTCAAAACCTTTGGACCTGGTCCCCTTACAAAGGAGGCGACCCGGAAGCGGTAAGCTATTTCGGCTATGCGGAAGGGTATTACAACTGGTCCTATCCAAAGACTTTTACGTTGGGCTTTAATTTTAAATTCTAATCTAATTAAAGGACTGTTATGCTTAGAAAATATATCTATATATTGCTGTTGGCAGGTACAGGAGCCATATGCCTGCCGTCCTGTAAAAAAATGCTGGATGTGGAAAGCCATCGTGCCGTAGCGGAAGAAAATATGTGGCAGACCAAAAATGATGCCTGGGCCGGGAGCTTCGCCTGTTATGGCCTGGTCAGGGCGGCACTGGTGAATGAAAATGCTTACTGGGTATATGGTGATTTAAGAGGGGGTGATTTCACTATTACTAAAAGAGGGGATCTCCAGGCGGTAACCGAAAACAAACTTACTTCCAATTATACAACCATGGATTCGTGGCGGGATTGGAGAAGGTTCTATGCTGCAGTGGATCAGTGTAATGTTTCCATTGAAAACCTGCCAAAAGTGCCCGGGCGGGATTACAGATATTCTACAAGTGAAATGAAGTTAGATCTGGCTCAGGTTAGGGTGTTAAGAGCGTTCCTTTACTTCTATATGGTCCGGGTGTGGGGAGATATTCCCTTTTTGACACAGCCAAGCGGCGGTGATTTTGGGAATGTGGCAAAGACGGATCAAAAAACGATTCTTGCATTTTGTGTAAGCGAAGCGCAGGCGGCCTACAAGGACCTGCCCTGGCGGTATAACGGAAAATTCCCCGAGGCACCAGGAGATTACAGAGGGCAGGCGGATTCTCACTTTGCAGGGATTACCGTGACCAAGGGGATCGCGCTAGATTTATTGGCACATATCTATGCCTGGCAGCATGAATATGAACAGGCGGCCAGTTATTGTGATCAAATCGTAGATAACCAGAAAAGTTCAGAGTATGCTCTTGTCACCACCAATGACCTGACAAGGCTGGACGGTGTGTTCAGGGGGCGTACTACTAATAATATTTTTCAGGTGGATATGAATGTTGACCATGCTGAATATGCTACAACTGGTCAGCTGGAGGACTGGACTCTAAGAGAGCCACATATTCCTAAGAAGGAATCAGAGATCTATATCTCCAAAGATTCAATCATCGATATTTTCAACGAAACAGGTGACAATAGGGAAGATTATTATTTTACCAGGATGGACGAGGAACACCCGGAATTCTATAAACTAAAACAACTTAATTCAATTATGACCAATCCTCCGCTCAGGTTCTACACTTCTGCAGTATCCATCTACCGGTATGAGGAATTGTTTTTGCTCCGGGCCGAAGCGCGTAATGCGCTTGGAAGGATTGAAGATGCTATTACTGATTTAAACCTGGTGCGTGCACAAAGAGGTCTACAGCCACTGGCCAGCCCCCAATCCAAGGAGGATCTTGTTAATTATATTCTTCAGGAGAGAAGAAGAGAGCTGATGGGAGAAGGTTGGCGCTGGTTTGACCTTGTGAGGATGGGTAAACTAAAAGAATATACAAATCTGACTGAACAGGATATTAATAACGGCGCTGCCTATTGGCCCATATCTAAATCTGCCGTTCAGCAAAATAGTCAGTTAGAGCAACTAAATTATTGGAAATAAGCTAAAGGCTTCTATGATGAAAAAAATAAATAGCACATTGGTCGCCTGGATTTTAGTCCTGGGGCTTGTCTGTGGGTGGAGCGCCTGTAAAAAGGATTTGAACCCCTATGCAGAAGGAGATCTTGCAAAAAGTGTGGATTTTACGACATATGATTTTTTAAAATCTCAGAAAGGACTTTATGACAGCCTGCTGCATATAATAGATTTGGTAGGGTTGAAAGATACGCTGCAGACTGCTGAGGTGACCTTCTTTGCCCCACAGGACTACAGCATCATTAATGCGATGCATAATCTGAATATTGCCAGAAAGCTAAATGGTGAAAACGGCAACTGGACCATTGACAGCGTTCGTAAAGGCACCTGGGATACCTTAATGCACAGGTATCTGGTCAGGGGGATCGTAGACCTGGATTCCCTGGACTATGCCGATGGGGTAGACCTGATCACACCTTATGGTTATGAGATGAACGGGAAAACCGTCACGCTTAATTCATCCGGGATGGTCGAAGGAGGTTCCAAGGAAATTCAGTTAAGTGACAAGAATAATTCACGCTTTACCAAGGACTGGGTCAGCGCGGTGACCCGTACTGTAAACCTGAAGACGAAAAACGGGCTGTTACACGTATTGAATACGAGACATGTATTTGGTTTCTCTTCTTTTGTAGACAGCGTATATCCGGTTTTACGTAGACCGTTCCTAGGCATTTACCAGGAGATTCCCGGAAAGATTGAAATGGGTTATTTCGATGAGGGAGGTGAAGGAATAGGCTACCATGATGCGGATCCCGCTAACCAGGGAAAAACCAACTTCAGAACCAGCGAAGGGGTTGATCTGGATGCCTGCAGTGACGGCCTTTATAATATTGGTCATAGTACACCGGGAGAATGGCTGAAGTTTTCTGTAAAGGTTCTGAAAACGCAGAAGTATATATTAAAACTGTCTTTGGCGTCTCCTTACGCCGACGGGTATGTCAGAATTGATATGGATGACCAGCCGCTCAGCGGATCTATTGCCGTGCCCAAAACCGGTGGCTATCAGACCTGGCAGACAGTTGTCGTAGATCAGCTATTTGAATTAAAAGAGGGTATCCATACCATGGAGTTTTATCTGGAAGCAGGTGCTTATAATGCGGCAAGGTTCGGATTTGTACCGAGTGAACAGTCTCCCTATTATGACAATCCTCTTGAGATCCCGGGTACCATTAAATGCTATGAATTTGATAATGGAGGAGAAGGGGTTGGTTACCACGATGTTGATGAAAGAAATAAAGGTGCTGCGAGACTCGATATTCGCTTCTTTGAAGGTGTGGACCTGGAAAAATGTACTGAAGGGGGCTACGACGTGGGCTATACAGCGAAGGATGAATGGATCGCATATACGGTAAATATTAAAAAAGCGGGTAAATATCTTGTCAAATCAAGAGTGGCGTCGCCTAATGCATCAGCTGTTTTCCATCTGTCCCTGGATGGGGTAGATAAAACGGACGTTCTGCCGATACCTAATACGGGCGGTTATCAGAACTGGGTAGATGTTGATGCAGAAGTCACACTGCCTGCCGGTAAGCATGAGCTGAAGTTCCACTGTGATAACTCCGGGTTTAATTTTCAGAAGCTGGAAATTTCAGCATTATAATTATAAAAAGATAATTGAGCAATATGAAATCATCAAATAGAATCCAAATCATTTTTCTGGCAATACTGGTGCTTTTTGTCGGGATATTAGCCGGGTGCTATAAGAGCGGCCTGCCAGATGTAAAAGACTATTTAAGCAAGGATATGGCCTTTAATCAAACCTCGTTTTTGGTGAATCTGGAAAGAACGAATGTTTTTACGCAGATATTCAATGCAGATTATTCGTCTGAACCGCTAACCTTTAAGCTCCAGAACTTTCGCCACTTTGACGAAAGCCCGGCCCCTGAACTCCTGGCTACCAGAGATGCGAAGTATTGGGATGATTATTTCACGGGAAGAGAGGCTTCTGTCGCAGAGATCGAAGGCAAAAGGCATACAGAGAAGCGCCCGCTGCTGGATATTCGCGAGCATTCAGGTGAGATCTTTTTCTGGAATACGGACTCAACAAAAGTAAAACCGGGTATTTATTTCTTTGATGTTGAGGTCTCCAATAAAGTTGGCTCCCATCTGTTTAAAAACATGATTTTGAATGTAAGATTGCCGCATCCTTATGAGCCCTATGAATTTGATGACTCTACCGGTCTGAGACTGGCAGAGGACGAAGGGGGTATCCTCCATCCCAGCACCCTTAGCGGGGCTGTGGACGATTTGGAACGCACGCTGCCTGCCGATAGTGTCATTGTATATTTTCACAAGAAGAGTACTAAGAAGAACACGGTCACCTTTAAATTCTATGATCAGGATTCTTTGCCTATTTCTTTAACGAAATACAATATGACCCAGTGGGATAGTCTTCGCTTTAACAGCAGTACGACTGGCGATTATGTTTTTCCTTTTGCTTTCAACCGTCAGTTCTCTCAAGACAGCATGTCTGTCACCTATGATGTCACTAACCCGTTCCCTATACTTGCAGATGTGGGCTCAGATAAGGCAAGTATCAGTTTTGGATATAAGCGTATCTCTTTTGGAAGGCGCGTGAATTCTTCTATCGGATTGACCTTTGCGCTGTTTGAACCAGGCGAATGGGAGATTATATTTAAATATAAGATCAATCCAAAATTTGAAGACGATTAGCAATAAAATAAGGCTGTAACCACATTGAACTGTTACTATGAAAAGAATGAAAAATATATTACTGATTTGCTATAGCTTGATAATGCTTATGTGCTGTAGCCAGATCTATGCGCAGTCTTCTGAAATGGAGTTGTCCGGTACTGTCCTGGATGCCGAGAAGCACGAGGTGCTTGGTGGCGTCAGTATTGTAAATGTCACTACGCAGAAGACCATTGGCTTGACCACTGATAAAGGAGCTTTTAATATCAAAGTAAATAAAGGAGAGAAAATACGGTTCAGCTATATCGGCTTTATGGATAATATCATTATAGTTGATAAAGAAAACGTAACGGTTTTGTTACAGCCGTCCAGCAATGCGCTTAAAAATGATGTTGTGGTTGTGGGGTATCAGACCAGAACCAAGGAGACAGTTACAGGTGCCGTGTCCATTATATCCGGAAAGGATCTGCAGGACGTACCGGTGGCCAATGTGGAACAACTCTTACAAGGCAAGGTGGCTGGGATGAATGTGCAGAACCTGACCGGCGCTCCGGGATTCAGCGGATCTGTCTCTATCAGAGGTATTTCTCAATTAAGTATTTCCGGTAGCGGGGACCAGGCGCAACTGGCCAGCAACAATCCGTTGCTTGTCATAGATAACGTTCCTATTGACTATGACGGGGGCGTAACACAATCCATGTTGCAGCCCGGCGCGGCCACAGGTCCTCTGGCCCTTATTCCACCGGAAGATATCCAATCCATCGAAGTTTTTAAAGATGCACAGGCTGCTTCCTTATACGGTTCAAGAGGTGCCAACGGTGTAATCGTTATTACCACAAAACAGGGCAACTCCCCAACACCTGTCATTAATTTGAACAGTAGTGTATTTGTCAACCTGCCTCCGCAGCTAAGGCCCACCTGGGGCGGGAATCTGGAGCGTGATTACCGGTTGTATTCTATCCTGAATTATAGTAGAGATGAACAGACGGTAAGAGAGCTGCTGGACAGTTATCAGTTCCTGACAGACAGCCTGAATCCTTTCTATAATAATTCTACGGATTGGCAAAGTTATTTTTATCAGACAACCGTCAATACGAACCATAATGTGCAGATCAGCGGCGGGAACCCCAAGCTGAACTATAAAACCAACCTGGCCTATCAGTTAAACCAGGGAGTCTTGAAAAATACTGGATTTGAGAAGTACAGCCTCAACATGCAATTAAACTTTATGCCCACTGAAAAACTGCGGGTAGGTGCGCAGCTATTTGGGGCATTAGGCCAGAAGCAGAGAGGAAATGGCGGCGGTCTGACCAATAACGGTGCCGGAGACGCCTTTACTTCTTCGCTATATCCGTCTCCTTCTCATTTTATCGGAATTCCCCGCCTGGAAGGATATGAGAATAACACAGATGATAATAGCACCATTAATTTAAGGGCTTACCTAAAAGTTGACTATGAAATTATTCATAATCTCCGCCTGAGCTCCACGACTTCTTATGATTACTATACGGATACCAGAGATCAGTTCAAACAGGCCTTTACAAATAATAACCAGACGATGATGTATGGTTATATCGGCAGAAGGGATGAGCTGAATTCCCGCAATGGTATTAACTATAGCTACAATACAGATCCTGAGGATATGAGTAACGGGCATAATTTCTATATCAGCGCTTATAATGAAGCCAATATCAGGACTAATAATATCCATATCAGAGACGTAAGAAACGGCCCCAGTGACTTTTACTGGGGGCCCAGAGGATATTCACCACGCTTTTATCCGGGCAATCACTATAATGATGCTAATGGTGTAAATGATAATGGAACGCATGCCTCAATGATCTATCATGCTTTGTCATGGGCTGGTGTATTCTCCTATAATTATAAAACAAAGTATGTTGCGGATCTGTCTTATCGCATGGATGGTAATTCAGACGCAGGGGTGAATAAAAGGTATTCATCGAATCCAGCCATCGGCCTTCGGTGGAATATTGAAAAAGAACCCTGGATGCAGAAAATGGAGTGGCTGGATTACGGGTCATTAAGGGCTACTTACGGTATTAACAACCGCTCAACTGCAACTGTTCTGAATACACTTGGTTTCTATCAGATATATGCTGATTATAATAATCAGCCGGCGATCGGTCCGGATTTCAGCATTTTGCCTAACCCTTATCTGGAGCCGGAAAAGTCCTACCAGTTTGATGTCGGCGGCGATGTAGGGATACTGGATGGCCGTATCACCTTAAGCTATGACACCTACTATAAAAAATCTTACAATATAGTACGTGACTTTTACCTGCCGGATATAACTGGCTATAATAAGGTACAGGTCAATGGTGGTAGTCTGGTCAACTATGGCCACGAGCTGGTACTGAATTTTCGACCCTTTGTTTCCAAGACGCTGGAAGGCTTTCAGTGGTCCATCAGCCTGAATGGCGCTATGAACCATGGGATATTAACCGGCCTTCCCGGCGATTTGACCCTATACCGCCAGTACGACGATACTTATCACCAGGATTTTATTCTTCAGGTAGGCCGTAATCCGATCAGCAATTATCTGTACCAGTTTAACGGTGTGTATCAAAATACAGCCGATGTTCCTGTAGATCCTGTTACCGGGAAGCGGGCCAGGTGGCAGACGGGCATCCAGTATTTTCAGGCTGGCGACCCTATCTGGAAGGACGTAAACGGGGATTATGTGATCAGCGCCGGTGATGACAAGTTCATTGTAGGAAATCCGGATCCGATCTTTACCGGTGGTATCTCTAATACTTTCAGTTATAAGAATTTCTCACTGAATATTTATATGTCTTATCTCGCAGACCGGACTTTGCTGAATAATGCGATGGCAAAGCGCCTGTTTGACTTAAGGTATCCGGGCCTGGATGCTGATGATCTAATGGGTAACCTCTATAATTTAGGTCTGTTGGATATCTGGAGTGTCACCAACCCCGGCGGGACTTATCCTGGTATAGTGGATTATTATCACAGCAGGGGAACAGCTTCCTACCTGCCGGATCAGACACTGTTTTCCGAAGATGGCTCTTACTTTAAAATCAATCAGATTACACTTTCCTATCGCTTCCAGGGTTTCAGGTTTATGAAAAAAACCGGATTACATGCCTTAAGTGCTTATACCACTTTATATAATGTAGGGATCTTTTCGGGGTATTCCGGTCCCAATCCTGAAACAGTCAGCAGGCTGGGAAGGGATGATATAAATGGATATCCCGCTGCATTAAGCTTTACGGTAGGACTTAGAGCTCAGTTTTAATTAGTTAAAAATATGATCATGAAACGAATATTTTTATATGCAGGTATAATTTTCTGTATGGGCTTTATGGCCTCCTGTACTAAGTTTTTGGAGGTAAAGCCGATCGATAAATTTTCCGGAGAAGAATTCTGGCGCAATCAGGAAGATGCGGAAAAAGCAGTGAACAGCTGTTATGCCTTGCTTTACCAGAAAATGAACGCTTCACCTTTGTATAATAGTCCCGATATCCGGCCAGGCAACTGGAATCTTGGCGTGAAAAAGAATTTTATCGTATTTGCTGCAAATGATTTAAATAGCCCTGATCTTAATTACCAGGACGCTTTTGCGGATCCCAGAAGCAGCTGGAAGACGTTCTATGAATGTATTGCTGCCTGTAATCTCTGTATTAGCCGGATACCGGAGGTCGAGGATGGAGCCTTTAGTCAGGAAGCCAGAAATACATTAATCGCAGAAGCGCGGTTTGTACGTAGTTTTGTCTACTTTGAATTGGTTCGTCTCTACGGGGATGTGCCTCTGCATAATGATGCCTATGCCACGCAAAATGTACCCCGGACAAGTCAGGTCCAGGTATTAGATACCTGTATTGAAGACTTAAAACTGGCAGCTCCCAATTTGCCGGCTGCTTATGCTGATCCGACAAACAGGGCTGTAAAGGCTACCAAAGGGGCAGCCTACACTCTGATTGCCAATATGAATATGTGGCAGGCCGGCTTTGATAAGGCAAATGAAAAGAAATATTGGGAGAATGCGGCGCAGGCTACTAAGAAAGTAATGGATCTGAATGTCTATAAACTGCTTCCTTATGATGAAACAATCAGCACTACGCTATTCAAGGGGCGTTCTGAGGAAGGGATTTTTGAGATATCCATGAATGCTAACTATGGAAATACGGCCACACGTATCATTGCTCAGTGGACCCTGCACCGCCCGATATTGCCGACTTCCACTACACTTTACGGTGGTTTGGGAAGTGAAATTGTCTATACCCGGGAGTTCCTGGATAAACTATTTCCTCCGGGGCAGTCGGATCTGCGTTTTACGCTCTGGTTTGATGATCCTTATTGTACGCTGAATCCGCAATCAGCGATGTTTAAAAAGTTCATGCCTATTGACGGAGAGCGGAACTTCGACAACAACTATATTATATTCAGATATGCGGGTTTATTGTTACTGAGGGCAGAAGCACTGGCCAGGTTAGGCGGACATGATAAGGAGGCTATTGATTTGCTTAATATGATCAGAGACAGGGCAGAAGCACAGACCTATAATGGCAGCGGCGGCCCGGCACTTGTTGATGCAATATTTTTGGAACGGGAGAAGGAATTACTTTGTGAAGGACACAGATGGTATGATCTGGTAAGGACCGGAAAAGTCCTTGACGCCTCTGAATGTGAGAATCATTTAACCAAGGCTGATTTTGATCAAGGTGCATGGACCTGGCCTATTCCGGCCAGTGCCATTAACAGCAACCCAATGATTACGCAGAATTTATATTGGAATAAGTAGGTGATATCAAATTAATATAAAGAAGGGAATATGAAATATAATTGTAGATGGCTTTTTTTAATCTGTTTTGCTGCGGGTATCGCTATGATATTTAATGCATGTAAAAAGGATTATTATGTAGACGGCGGGCTGGCAGAGGCGAAATATGATGGCTCCATTTATGACTATCTGTCCTCCAAGCCTTATCTTTTTGACAGTGTGGTGCAGATAATAGATCTGGCTGGCCTTAAAGATGTATTGAGCAGCGACACGGTTACTTTCTTTTGCCCGACCGACCAGGCGATCGGTGATGCGATGGATGCGCTGAATGATTACAGGTATGGGGTTGTGGAGGATTCCGTACATATTGAAGACGTATCTGCGGAAGTATGGAAAAAGTTTCTCTCCATGTATATTCTCAAAGGGAAATACACGGCAGCTACTTTTCCCAGAGTGGATCCGGATAATATATTTTCCTATCCCGGCATCAATTACGTAATGCTTAACGGTTATGTACTTAATATAGGTCTGATCTATAATGATTATGGAGGCGCAGAAGCTGTCGGCGCGCGCATTCTTAACGTGACAGATATTACCTATAATCCTAGTAATTATAAGGAAGATCCCAGGATACAGGTAATGACCTCTGATATACAGCCCAATAATGGTGTCTTGCATGTACTCAGGAATAAACATGTGTTTGGGTTCAGAGGAGGGGAGTTTACCCGGGTGGCTGAACAATACTTATTGATGGATGGTAAATAAAGAAAATCAAGACAATGAAGAAATTAAAGATATATAAACTGCTAATTTGTGCGATTATTTCCATAGTTAGTTATAATGCCTGTACAAAAGAAGTTGGAGGTTCCGGCGGAGAGGATCCATATAAAGAAGTGATCCTGCCCGATATTTCCTTTGTGGAGGATGGCGTCAATCCCAAACAGGGCGACATTGGCGATACGATCCGGCTGGTGGGTACCGGCTTTCTGGAACATCAAAAGGATTTGACCATTCTTTTTAACGGCGAACCGGGCACCATCACCAGTGCCACTGATAGTACAGTAAATGTCATCATCCCTGCAATGGCCGCTACCGGCTCAATTACAGCGAAAGTAAAACAGCAATACTTTTTTGGTCCTTTTTTCAGAGTCAACGGCGCATTACAGATGGATACGTTATTCCCCGGATTTAGAGGCGGAAAGGCAATGATCAGAAACATTCTTCCTGTCGACAATGATAAGTTCCTGATCACGGGAGATTTTACAGATTATGACAATTCCAATATCGCCGGCGGCGTAAACAGGGTGGCCCTTATCAATAAGGATGGCACGATCAACAAAAACTTTAAGTATGGATATGCAACAGGGGCCTCTTCAGCGGTGTATACGGCAGTGCGTATTGATGAGGATGCGCAATATCTGGTGGCGGGTGGTTTTAGCAGGTATGGTGATATAGCCAATATGAACAGTATTGCCAGGCTTAATTTTGACGGCAGCGTAGACTCGCTGCCCAGAGATGTCCCCTCCGGAGACATTGTATGGGCATCTGCCCTAAAGGGGGGAGTGGATAAATCCATTACGAAATTGCATTTATTGGCGGATAAGAAGTTTATGGCCATTGGTACTTTTAGGTATTACGTGGAAATGAATTATAATCTGCAAACGGTTGACGGGTTTGATTCAACGCATCTGGACTCCACCTTAGTTAATTATATTGCCCGTTTCAATGCGGATGGCTCTCTGGATACCACTTACCATTTTGATCATAAAAAACATTATGGTATGGAAACCGTGAACGGCACGATCGCCGGTTCAATACTGTTGCCGGACCAGAAACTTCTGATCGTCGGCAACTTCACAAAATATAATGGGAAGACGGTCAACAGGATCGCTCGTTTAAATCCGGATGGGACGCTGGACGAATCCTTTCATTATGGCAGCGGTGCAGACAGGTCGGTGACGGCAGTGACCGCGCTCAAAGATGGAGGTTATATACTTGTCGGAACCTTTAATAACTATGATGGACATCAGGCTGCACATGCGGTTAAGATTGGCAGGGACGGCAAGTATGACCCGTCTTTTGATATAGGAACCGGTGCGGATGGATTTATCTATAATGCGTTCGAGTTAAAGAACGGTGCTATTTTAATTTCCGGAACATTCAGGTTATTCGATGACAGGACCTGTAACAATTTTGCAGTGGTTAATCCTGATGGCAGCTTCCATCATAAACTCAACTCTACCGGCGGATTTAACATCGGCATGGATGCTGTTTCAGGGGCGGTTTTAGGAGCCGTTGAGTTAAAGGATGAAAAGAGTGTGATTATCGTAGGGAACTTTGCTGAATTTGATTACCGGGCCACCAATAATATCGTAAAGTTGACTTATGAATAATAAGTTATTATCTTGAACGAAAAGATGTTATGCGTGAAAAAATGCGGCATTGTCTTTTTTGTTACTGTTCGTAATGAGTTCGTCCGCCTGCTTTTTTTCTATAACAGAAGCGCTGAAAACAGGGCCGGTTAATTATTAAAACACGCAGATACACTTGTGAAATTTCTATAAATGCTACGGGTGGTCTATGTTTGAACCGGCTTATTTTTCAGGGAAGAAAAAGGAATCAATAACAGGCGTTTATCTTTTATTAGTGCGCTGATAGGTTGAAACAATGGTGTCAGCTTTCTTGTAGTTTTTAAGGTTTGTATGTTTTAGAGTCAATTGCAAAGGTATGCTCCTTCTTGGGGCATACTTTTGCAATTGACTCGGGGACACCAGATATAATTCAGGCGGCTAAAAAGATATCGGAGTTTTGCTGTAATAAAGCGAGGTGAAGTTATCGACGGTCACCTGACTTCTTTTAAAGTTACCCCACCTTTTGTGATATTCAGATGGTGCTGAACACCACATTTAAAGGTTACGTTGGCGCTTTGATGGCCGACGGGAATGTTAAAAGCGACAGGCAGGCTTTCCGGAACGACATCCTTAACCAACTCTTCCATGGTCTTGCCAAAAGGCCTTGTGGTGTCTTTGGTCGAAGAGAAGTCACCTACCAGTAAGCCGCTTATTTTATCCAGCCATCCTGCCCTTTTGAGTTGCCATAAATAGCGGTCGATTGTATAAAAATATTCTCCAACATCTTCAATAAAAAGGAGCTTACCCTGCATATTGGGAACAGATACAGAACCGATACTATGCGCCAGTAAACAGAGATTACCGCCGACCAGTTCTCCAGTAGCTGAGCCTTTTATATTAGCCGCCTGAGGAGCAAACCTGTAATTTGCCAGATTGCCTTTAAGGGCCTGATGCAGGTAAATAAGATAACTGGTGTCCTCCTCTTTCATAAAAGCGGCCGCCATGGGAGCGTGTAAAGAAGCCGTTTTTACTTTGCTTTGCAGGTGCAGATGCAGTAGCGTGATATCGCTATATCCGACGACCCATTTGGGATGCTTTCTAAATTCCTTGAAATCCAGTCTGTCAATGATCCGGCTCATCCCATATCCCCCTCTTGCGCAAATAATGGCTTTAATGTCTCTGTTATCCAGTGCAGCCTGCAGGGATGCTGCGCGCTGGTCATCCGACCCTGCAAAATAATTACCTGTATCAGAACCCACGGTGTGAGGATCGACGCTCACCCTGTAGTCCCAGTTTTTAAGCATCTGAACACAGTCTGTCGTTCTGTTCAGGTCTATATAACCAGAGGGACCGACCATTGCGATCCAGTCATTTTTTTTTAAGGCGGGAGGAATTGTCATGCATAAGTCGTTTAGAAGATCAGGATTCTGAAAGCGTCGTACCCACTGTAGTCACATCCAACTGGTGTCTTACGCCACATTTAAGGGCATAGTTCTCCACGATATGGCCGACCGGAAAGTCAAAGGTGACAGGGTAAGCATATTCTTTTACCTTCTCCATTACCAGTTCATAAATTGATTTATTGAGCTCATCATTAGGATCTCTTTGCGGTGTACGGATCATGGCCCCAATAATGAGGCCTTTTAAATGTTTCAGTTCTCCGGTTCTGCTTAGGTTCCAGAGCATTCTGTCCATATTATAGAGATACTCATGGGTCTCTTCTAAAAACAGGATCTTACCTGCGGCACTTAGTGCTGACCGGGTACCGGACAGATTTTCGATCGTGCGCATATTGCCGCCGATCAGTGCGCCCTCAGTCCTGCCTGCACGGTTCATAGGGTTTGCAATACTTTGATACTGCATTTTGCCGGTATTCAACAGGGCGTCTCTGATCGAATTAATAGTCGCCCTTTGCTGCTCCGTGGCTTTGTCCCAGTTGTCCGGAAAACTGTTGCACATTTTGGAGTGTAGGGTAGCAATATTATAATTACGGGCTATATGACAATGAAAGACTGTCGCATCACTAAAGCCAATGATCCATTTCGGGTTTTTCACAAGCCCGGAAAAATCGATCCGGTCAATAATTCTCACGGCTCCATATCCTCCTCTTGCGCATAAGATGGCCTTGACGGAAGGGTCATCGATCATTTGTTGAAAATCGGTGGCCCGCTGCAGATCTGTACCTCCGAAAGTCCCGTCCTTCAGTCCGATTGTATGGCCTGTCTTAAAAGTCAGTCCCCAGGATTTGATCTGCCGGATAGCCGGCAGTAATTCTTTATACTGTATATGTCCCGACGGGCTGGTGATGCCTATACAATCACCGTTTTTAAGATAGGGGGGGATACCGGAAGGTGCTTGCAGCGAACAGCTTTCCTGCATAATATTGTTAGATGCCAACAAGGTTTTTTTACCTAACAGGGAAAAAGGCAGCAAGGCGCCGGTCGTCCTTAGAAATCTAGATCTATCCATCTATTGTCTTAACTTTTCAGTGCGCAACTATCTAATATTCTGAGGGTGAAGATAATAAAAATTGTGACTGGTCCCGGTATTATCCTGCCAATCCTTTGGGAAAGCGGTTCCTGTCTTTACTGTCAGCGCTTTGATTAAATCTTAGGGCGGGATTTACGCAAATTTGCGTACCTTTCAGCATCCAACTGAAATCTCCAAATTTTTGCGAATCGAATGAGTAAACAAGCCACTATTAAAGAAATCGCCAAAAAATTAGGCGTGTCTATTTCAACGGTATCCAGGGCCTTGCACGACCATCCCAGCATCGGGCTCAGGACAAAAATGCGTGTGCAGGAAGTGGCCAAGGAGATGCATTATGAGCCCAATCAGGCCGCTATTCAGTTTAAGATGGGCAAGACCTTTACACTTGGCGTTATCATACCTGAACTGACGGAAAACTTCTTTTCCCAGGCTATCAGCGGAATTGAAGACGTAGCTTTCGAAAACAAGTATAATGTACTTTTCGGACAGAGCCACGATGATGTAGAAAAAGAGAAAGAAATTCTGGCGACTTTTATCAAGAACCGGATCGACGGATTATTGGTTTCGCTTTCTAAATCAACGCGCAATATTGATCATTTTCAAAAACTGGTCAATTATAATATCCCTGTCGTCTTTTTTGACCGGGTGCCTAAAGAAGAAGATATCTATGCGGTCTCTTGTGATCTTTTCAAAAGCTCCATCAAGATCGTTGATTTTCTCTGGGACCAGGGGCATCGTCATATAGCGCTCTTAAAAGGACCTCAGACACTTACCGCTACCAACGAAAGAATGCGCGGCTTTATGGAAGGACTGAGTCGTAAAAGAGCGAAAACAGACCCTTCTTTATTTTCCTCTTCGGACCTGACCAGGGAAAGCAGCTGGAATGCTATGAAGGATATTTTGTCCCAAAAGAACCGGCCAACTGCCGTTATCGCCTTTAACGACTATGTGGCCCTGGATGCCATGCAGTATGTAAAGCGATATACGGATCTGGTTATCAATAAAGATATCTGTTTTGTCAGCTACTCCAATTTACCGATGCGCACTTATCTGGATACGCCGCCGCTGGTCTCCATTGAACAGTTTCCCTATGAACAGGGAAGAAAGGCGACAGAAATGCTCATGGCGGTGATGAACGGGGAAACACTAGATACCAAGCAGATCGTGTTAGATGGCGAGTTGATCGCTCTTCAGGAAGAGCAGCTGTAAGTGAATATAAATACACATCCGGCGTTCAACTATACACAAAGGGAGCAAATAGCTCCCTTTGTGTATAGTTGAACCGGAAATTACATTTTGTTGAACAGGTCCATCACTCCAGGATCCTTAATTTAGCATAATTCAGCATAATTTTCTTTTCACCATTGGTCTTAAAGTCAACCGTAGCAATGCGGTTATGCGCTGCACCTTCCATTTTGAGTACCGTCCCGAACCCGAACTTCAGATGTTCGACCTCCATTCCTTCCTGTAAACCGCTCGTATCGCTGGGCACAAAATCTCCTTTAGGCACATGCTGCGTCACTTTTGGCTGAGCAGGGGCCTGCGTTGGCAAGACAGTTGTTTTATAAGGCTGTTTTTTTGCCGGCGGGGGCCCGTATCGGCGCGCCGCAGCGGCAGCATCATTGTCGACGCCTCTTCCGAAGCCGCCAAACCCACCGGGTCCGCCGAATCTTCCGCCCTGGCCAAATCCTGCGCCTCCGCCAGTGCCGCCCGAATAGCTTTTGTCGATGTATTCTTTAGGTAATTCTTCCAAAAAGCGGCTCGGGTCATTGGAGACAATATTGCCAAAGCGGTATCTGCTGCTGGCATGCGTTAACCACAATTTTTCTTTAGCCCGGGTAACCGCCACATAAAATAAACGGCGTTCTTCTTCCAGCTCCTCACGCGTGTTAATACTAAGGCCGCTGGGGAAGATCGTTTCCTCAATACCACCTACGAAAACCACCGGAAACTCCAGCCCCTTGGCTGCGTGTATGGTCATCAGTTTGACGACGTCAGCGTCTTCTTTATCATTATCTGCATCTGTAAGCAGCGTGATCTGTTGTAAATACAGCCCCAGAGTAGTGGCTGTCTGGAGGTCTTCTTGCGTTACGCCTTCCTGTACGGTTCCTTCCTCATCGATCTGGGATAAGTTCTCCTGCTGATCGGTCCATTCTTTAATGGAGTTCAACAGTTCCTGAACGTTCTCATAACGAGCCAGCCCTTCAACGGTCTTGTCCGTAAACAACTCTTTTACCAGACCCGTATGCTTGCCCACCTCTATTGCGATCTCATAGGCATTTTTATGTGCCTGCAGGGACTGAAAATACTGCATCATCGTCAAAAATTTTTTGATCGCTTCGAGGGCTGCCCCTCTAAGGCCTGTCTCTGCGGCGCGCATAAGCACTTCCCATAAGGTCACATTATTTTGGTTGGCGATGGTCTGCAGTTTTTCCATGGTTGTCTTGCCGATACCACGGATCGGATAATTGATAATCCTTTTCAGGGCTTCTTCATCCCTGGTATTGGCGATAACCCTGAGATAGGCTACAAAGTCCTTGATTTCTTTACGTTGATAGAAGCTTAGACCGCCATATATCTTATAAGCAACGCCCCCTCTTCTGAGGTTCTCCTCATAGGCCCGGCTTTGGGCATTGGTACGGTACAGGATCGCAAAATCATGATTATGATAATGATTGCGAAGCTTTAATTCCTGTATCATGGTCGCTACATATTTTCCTTCTTCGTTGTCGGTCATGGTGGCGACAACTTTAATTTTATCCCCCTGGGCTTTGTCAGTCCAGAGATCCTTCGGTATCTGACCTTTATTTTGGCGGATGACCGTATTGGCTACCTCAATAATGTTTTTAGAGCTGCGGTAGTTTTGTTCCAGTTTGACGACTTTAACATCATCATAATCTTTTTGGAACTGCAGGATATTTTCAATCGTTGCGCCCCGGAAGCTATAGATGCTCTGGGCGTCATCGCCCACTACGCAGATATTCTCATGTGCCGCAGCCAGTAATTTTGTGATCTGATACTGCACAGCATTGGTATCCTGATACTCATCAATGAGTACATACCGGAATTTGTGCTGGAATTTTAGCAGTACTTCAGGGAAGGTGTTAAGCAGTTCATACATCTTAAGCAGCAGATCGTCAAAGTCCATGGCGCCGTTCTTATAACAGCGGTCTGCATAGAGCTTATAGATCTTGCCGATTGCAGGGCGGTTATTGCGTTGATCCTCTTGCTGCAGGTGGTAATCTTGTGCATATTCCAAAGGCCCGATAAGTGCACTTTTGGCCTGGGAGATACGTCCCAATACGACATTGGGTTTGTATTGCTTTTCATCCAGCTCCATTTCCTTGACGATGCCCTTGATCACACTTTTACTGTCGTCGGAGTCATAGATCGTAAAACTATTGGGGTAACCCAGGCGGTGTGCTTCGCCTCTCAGTATCCGGGCAAACACACTGTGGAACGTTCCGATATAGAGATTGCGGGCCTCGTTATTGCCCAGCATTCTCTCGATACGTTCTTTCATTTCTGCGGCTGCCTTATTGGTAAAAGTGAGCGCCAGTATATTAAATGCATCCACGCCCTTGGCCATCAGATGTGCGATACGGGTGGTCAGTACCTTGGTCTTTCCGCTGCCTGCGCCGGCTACGATCATCAGTGGTCCGTTGATATGTGTGGCTGCCTGGTATTGTCTTTCGTTAAGTCCTTCTAAATAATCTTGCATAGGGGGTGCAAGATACCAAAAAATCAGCAGGGATCTGGAAATCTGTATAAAACCAGGGGGTGAAAAAAGGGATATTTATCAACTTTTTAGACAGTGGACAGCTGATAAAAAATTGTCCTCATTATTACAGATATGTACTGTTATAATAATGAGGACAATAATGTGATTTTTCTGTCAGAAGTATGTCTTGACAGGCTGGTTTATGACAGCCTCAGTCTTCTTTTTCCCGCTGCACTTCCACCTGGGTTTTATGGACAGGATCTGCGCTATTGGTTTTCTTTTTTTCTGCCGTGGCGTGTTGCTGTCCCTGTTTCTTTGCCTGTCTGCCTGCAAAAAATTGCATTACCGCCTTGGCTGTGCCGAGAAAACTTAGCTGCCGGAAAACTTCAGCCAGGCCTTTTTTAAAACCACCGCCACTTTTCTTACCTGCAATTATGGCAGCTATCACACCACTTACGACAGTCTGTATCGTAGAGAAGGCTTTATCAGCTACCGTTGCCTTTTTAAATAAGGGTATAACAGAACCCAGGGAAGCTCTTACGGCTTCCTTGGGAATAGATTTAAAATCCTCTTTCAGTTCGGCTTCTTTCTGCCGGATCCTTCTTTTTAATGCCCTGATTTCCATATCGATATCCTCCAGACTGTCAATATGGGAAAGATCCACCTTCTGATTGCGTAAATTAATCATCATCTTCTTTTTTATCCAGTACCGTATCAATTATACTGCTGATCACCTTTCGCATGAGTCTTTTCCTGAATACAATGGAGAAAATAAAGACCAAAATAAATAACAAGGTCACAATACCAAAGCCTGCATAATAGGAATCCAGCAGATGACCGAGAAAAAAGCCCAGCATGATACTGACAAATAATATGATAAAGGCAGACAGCAGGGCCAGAAAAGCCATACCGACCATCTGTACGATCAAGGTAGATATTTTTTTTACAGATTTCAGTCTGAGCAATAACAACCTGTCCTCTACATAACTCTCTATCTTGTCACGGTAGTCTTTAAAAAAATTGCCTGATTGTTCTTCCATAAACTGCTGATTTTAGGAGAATATCTCCTCCAGGTCGTACATATCCTCTTTTTTATTGCTGCCTTTTAAATCTGCAATAAAATCGCGGCCTTTATTGGTCCATTTTTCCAGTTTCTCATCAAAATTTTCCAGACCGGTTTTCAGGTCATCGGTAGCCTCGCGGACCACGTTTTTAAAATTCTGAATAACCGTCTGCCCTTTGTCTCCGTTTAGAAAAGAAGTAACAATGGCGCCCGCTGCTGCGCCTAATAAAAATCCTGACAAAAATTTCTGATTATTCTTCATAAAGTAAAATGTTTTTAAGTAATTGGCATTCAGTTTAAAACAAGTTTCATACCAATTGTGAATTTACTTACATATTGGCATTTAGCAAAATAAAAGCAGCTGTACTTTAGAGGCACAACTGCTTTTTTATCTTTTCCTTTAAGGTCTTAATTATGAATTAGTAGGCCCATTTAACATAAGAGGCTCCCCAGGTGAAGCCGCCGCCAAATGCGGCCAAAACCAGCTTGTCACCTTTTTTTAGCTGTTTCTCGAATTCCCAAAGACAAAGCGGGATCGTACCTGCGGTCGTATTACCATATTTGTGGATATTAATCATCACTTTTTCCTTGGGCAGGTTGATTCTTTCCCGGGTGGCGTCGATGATTCTGAGATTGGCCTGGTGTGGCACCAGCCAGTCAATGTCGTCTCCGGTCAAATGATGCTTTTCCAGTAATTCCTGACTGACATCTGCCATTCCCGTGACGGCGAATTTAAATACATGTTTCCCTTCCTGGTAGATGTAATGCTGTCTGGCCGCAACGGTTTCGATGGTAGCAGGACGCAGGGAACCTCCGGCCTTCATATGAAGGTGTTTGGCGCCTGAGCCGTCACTGTGTAAAATAGAATCCATCACACCGACATCTTCTGTGGTCGGTTCAAGCAGTACTGCCCCTGCTCCATCTCCAAAGATAATGCAAGTCGTCCTGTCTGTATAATCTACAATGGAACTCATCTTATCGACGCCCACGACAATAACTTTTTTGTTTTTGCCACTCTCGATCAGCGATGCACCCAGGTTCAGGGCATATAGAAAACCGCTGCAGGCGGCGCTGATATCAAAACCATAAGCGTTTTTTGCACCGATCTTATCGCCGATTAAATTAGCTGTTGCAGGGAAGACCATATCGGGCGTAACTGTCGCACAAATAATACAGTCAATATCCAGCGGATCGAGTTGTTTTTTTTCCAGGATCTCCCTGATGGCTTCCACTGCCATATCACTGCTGGCCTTGGTCGGATCTTTTAAGATTCTTCTCTCTTTAATGCCTGTTCTGGTAGTGATCCATTCATCAGTCGTGTCAATAATCTTTTCCAGATCGGCATTGGTCAGCCTGTCCTCTGGAACATATCCTCCCACAGAGGTAATTGCGGCGCGTAATGTATTCATTAAGATAATGGTTATTCCGAATAAATATTTTTGTACAACAAAAAAATAATGGTCAAAAGTAACCCAAAGTGATGACATCTGAAAATCTGCCCCTTGTCTGTATATTTATTATTTTAATAACTAATATGTATTATTCCGACCGGATTGTCAGTTTTATACTATTTTTGAAGCGCTGACCAAGCGTCAGCGCGCTATAAAGTTATAAATATGATCGCATTTGTCAGAGGTCGTTTCGTGAATAAAACACCCGCCGGTGTCATTGTAGATGTAGCCGGTGTCGGGTATGATCTGCAAATCAGCCTGAATACTTATTCTGCTATCAGCCAGGCAGAGGAGGGCCAGTTGTTTACCCATTTGCATATTACAGAAAATGCACATACGATGTATGGTTTCGCTGATCTTAATGAAAAAATGTTGTTTTTGCAGCTGATTTCCGTCTCCGGGGTAGGGGCTTCTACCGCCCGCATGATGCTATCGGGTATGAAACCAGAAGAGATCATACGGGCGATTGTTCAAAACAGTGCCACCGAACTGGAAAAAATTAAGGGAATAGGGAAGAAGACTGCCCAGCGCTTAACCCTTGAATTGAAAGACAAACTGGCTAAGTTCCATGACCAGCAGATAACGGCAGGCATAGAACCCTCCGCCAGATCCATAGAAGCTGACGCGCTGGATGCGCTGATGGCCCTTGGGATCGGCAGGCCTATGGCCGAGAGCGCCATCCGTAAAACGCTGAAAGCTTCCGGTGGCGGCAGTTTGGATCTTGAGAGTCTGATCAAGCTGGCACTTAAAAACCTATGATCCTGTTTCCCATCAAATTAGCTTGATTGATTATACTTTAAAGGCTAAAATTCCGTTTTAATACTTTGGCAGTGAGAAACTGCTCAAGATTAGTGAGAATTCAGCTTTGAGTATTAAATTTTATAAACTTCTCAATAGATATTTATGGGTAACCGGCATCCTGCTGCTGGCTACTTTGCGCCTTAGCGCGCAGTCCCTGGCTGATTCTGCCGGCAAGCCTTTTTATCCTTATCCTATTCACGATCATTATGGTTACCGGTATACGGATCCGGCGCGCGCTAAAAACCTTTTTGATCAGGACCGCCTCAGGGACACCGGTTTTTTTAAGACATATGTCCGTTATGACACCCTCACCGGTAAATATATTTATTTCAAGAAAGCAGATTCCCTAAAGCTGGATTACAGAGGAGATATTCAGATTTCTCGTGAGGATTTTATGCACCTGCAGGGAAACGAGCAGAACAGGGAGCATTTTTATCAGCTTTCCCGCTCTCTTGATCTGCTTAACTTTAAGCAGCCCCGGCCTAAATCCAGGGTGGACTCCACCCTTTTTAACCGCATCTTTGGTCTGACAAAGGATGGCAAGAAGGTCGATGTCACTCCCCAGGGGAATGTCGATCTGTCTCTGGGGTATGAAGGGCAAAATATTCAGAATCCCACGTTGTCGGAAAGAGCCCGTAAAACGGGTAATTTCAATGTGGATGCCGGCGCGAATCTTAATCTCCTGGCCAAAGTCGGCAGCAAGCTTCTGCTGCCCATTACCTACAATACCCAAAGCACTTTTGAATTCAATAACCAGTTCAAATTAAAATATGTAGGGGAGGATGACGAATTCTTAAAGCTTGTCGAGGCAGGTAATATATCCTTTGACAGTAAAGGGACGCTGATGCCCAGTATCCAGAATCTTTTCGGGGTAAAGGCGCAGGTGCAGCTGGGTAAGCTCTTTGTGACGGGTGCTTTTGCCAATAACAGATCGGAAAGACAATCGGTCACTTTACAGGGCGGGGGCCTGGCGCAAAAAGTAAATATCTCTTTAGGGGATTATGACGAGAACAGGAACTTTTTGCTGGGTAACTACTTTGAAGATCACTTCAGCGAGGTTATGCATGACCTTCCCGTAGTCAGGAGCCAGGTCAGGATCCTTAGAATGGAAGTCTGGGTAACCAATAAGACCGGGGCTACGACCAATGTGCGTAATATCGTAGGGCTGATGGATCTGGGAGAAAATACGCCTTATAACGGCAATATTCAATCGCTGCATTCCTATAACGGGCTGCCGGATAACGGGGCCAATGACTTGTATACTTCTATTCTTTCGGGAGGACAAACCAGGAACCCGGCCCTGGTAACTTCGCTGCTGCAGGCCAGGGGCCTGCAGCCGGTACAGGATTTTGAAAAGACCTATGCCCGTAAACTCGATTCCACGGAATATACCTATAACCCGCAGGCTGGATTTATTTCACTCAACCAGCAGTTGTCGCCGGATGCGGTACTGGCCGTTGCCTATCAGTATACCTATAACGGAAGGACGTATCAGGTGGGAGAGTTTTCCCAGGACGTCGCGCTGGATTCTACCCAAGGTGTGCAGAAAGTGCTTTTTCTGAAACTCTTGAAGGCCACTGCGCAGCAGGTGCAGCTGCCTACCTGGCACTGGATGATGAAAAATATATACTCCCTGAATGTGGGGGGGCTGCAGCCGGACCAGTTCAACCTGAATGTTTATTACAGCGAGCCCAGCGGCGGCACCAAAAGGTATCTGCCGGACGCTGCCGGCAGCGTCCGGGGTAAATCCATTATATCCGTTCTGGGGGCGGACCGGCTCAATGCCCAGAATGATCCGGCACCGGACGGCCAGTTTGACTTTGTGGAGGGCTTCAGCGTCTTGCAACAACAGGGAAAGATTGTCTTTCCGGTACTGGAACCCTTCGGTAAAGACCTGGATTCGCTCGGCTATCAGGGTGTCAGCCAGGCGGTCAAAGACAAGGTGATTTTTTACGCGCTGTATGACAGCATAAAAGCCATCGCAAATACCTATGCAAATCTGGACCGTTTTGTCTTACAGGGCACCGTAAAAGGCAGTTCCAGTTCGCAGATCAGTCTGGGGGCCATGAATATTCCGGCCGGTTCAGTAACGGTAACGGCCGGGGGACGGACCTTGGTGGAGGGAACTGACTATACTATTGATTACAATCTGGGGATGATCCAGATCGTCAATCAGACCATTCTTAATTCCGGGACCGCGGTGAATGTCCAGTTTGAAAATAATGCCAACCTGGGGGTTTCCCAAAGGAACTTTATGGGCTTCAGGTTAGATTATCTGGCCAGTGACAAACTCTCGTTTGGTGCTACAATGGAAAAGCTTACAGAGCAGCCTTATACTTTTAAAACGAATTACGGAGAAGACCCTATTAATAATACCATGTTCGGGTTCGATTTTAATTACCGGTCTGATTTTCCGGGACTCACCAAAGTGCTGGACAAGATTCCTTTCTACTCTACAACGGCGCCCAGTTCTATCAATGCTTATGGAGAAGCCGCGATGCTGAAACCGGGACATCCTAAGCAGATCGGAACAGGTGCCAATGGCACAGTCTATATTGATGATTTCGAAAGCTCTGATAATCTCTTTGACCTGCGTTTTCCTTTTACCTCATGGGTATTGGCTTCTACACCGGCTGGCAACGGCCTGTTCCCGGAAGCCACACTCAATGATAACCTGGATTATGGAAAAAACAGGGCACTGCTTTCCTGGTATAATATAGAACCGACGCTTCAGGACCGGACCAATTCCAGTAACCCTCTTTATAAAAACCTTTCAGAGCTGAGTGACCCCAGGGTAAGACCGGTATATGAAGGCGAGTTATTTCCCAAACAAAGCGTTTTGTCTTCCGCCTTGCAGTCTACGACTTTCGACCTGTCTTATTACCCGACCCAGAGAGGCCCCTATAATTTCTCCAGCCTCGCCGGTGATATTGACCGCAATGGTAAACTCAGCCGGCCGGGGGACCGGTGGGGAGGTATTATGCGGTCCCTGGACCAGACCGATTTTATCACCAGCAACGTAGAATATATAGAATTCTGGTTACAGGATCCGTTTATAACGGACCCCAGCAGCACAGGCGGTAAGCTGATCTTTAACCTGGGGGACGTCAGTGAGGACGTACTCAAAGACGGGAAGCGGTTTTATGAAAATGGCCTGTCTACGCCTAATACGCCAACGGGAGTAGACAGCAGTTCTGTATGGGGTGTGAGCCCCGTCAATCCCATTCAGCTGACGAATGCCTTTAATAATGTGGCCGGTGACAGGATTTTGCAGGACGTCGGATTTGATGGCATGGGCAACGACGCCGAAAGGCGAAAGCACAGCATCTACCTGCAGACGCTGGCTGAAAACTTTGGCACGACTTCCCCTATTTACCAAAAGGCCCTGAAGGATCCCTCCGCGGACGATTATAAATGGTACCGGGACGGGTCCTTTACGGCAAAGGATGGTATCCTGGCCAGGTATAAATACTATAACAATACGGAAGGAAATTCTCCGGTGGCCGGCACCAATGGCAGCGGCGCTTCCGCCGCCGTGATGTATCCGGACAACGAGGATCTGAATGGTGACAATACGGTTAATGAGACCGAACAGTATTTTGAATACGATCTTAATCTGAAACCTGGTATGAGCCTGACGGATCCCTATATTGCCGACGTCAGGACCATTACGCCAAAACTCGCCAACGACAGCACGACTAAGGAAAAGTGGTATCTGTTCAGGATCCCCATCCATTCATTTACCGGAAAAGTAGGCAATATAGCAGATTTTAAATCCATACGCTTTATGCGGATGTACCTGACGGGGTTCAATGACTCAGTAACGTTGCGTTTTGCAAGGCTGGGTCTGGTACGTAATAACTGGCGTCCCTTTACCTATAATCTGGATACGACCGGTTCTTATACCTCATTGCCCCAAAACAGCACAACGGGTATGACGGTTCTCTCCGTCAATACGGAAGATAACAGTGAAAGGCTGCCTATACCCTATAAGATGCCTCCCGGTGTACAGCAGCTGCAATCTATTATGGCAGCAGGCGGGGCTTCCAACGGATCCGTTTATCTGGAAAAAGAGCAGTCGATGAGCCTTCGCGTTACCAACCTGGTTCAGGGAGATGCAAGAGCGGTGTTCAAAAACCTGCAACTGGATCTTCGCCAGTATGGAGAACTGTCCATGTTTTTGCATGCGGAGTCACTGCCCGGCAGCCGGCAGGTAAACAATAATGAACTTACTGCGGTAATTCGCATTGGCCAGGACTTTCTGGATAACTATTATGAAGTAAGGATACCGCTGCAGGTCACCCTTCCCAGCGCGACGGCAACGGCCGAAGAAATCTGGCCGGAACTCAACCACTTAAAGCTTGCCTTACAAGACCTGGTGGCGTTGAAACTCAGGCGTAACAGCAGCGGTCGTCCCATCAACGAAATATACCGGGAAATGGTCAGCGGTGAAACCTATTCTGTTAAGGGCAATCCGAACCTGGGAGAAGTAACCAGTCTTTTGATCGGGGTAGAGAATACCGGCAGCGTACAGCCGGCCAATTTTGAAATGTGGACAGATGAATTAGGGCTCTCTAAGCTCAATGAACACGGCGGATGGGCCGCCTTAGGCAGGGTAGATATGCAGCTGGCCGATCTGGGGTCTGTGAGCCTGTCTGCCAACACCTATTCTGCCGGTTTTGGTACGTTGGAACAGGGGGTTAATGAACGGGCCAAAAATTCCATGATGCAGTTCGACGCCTCTGCCAGTATCGACGCCGGTAAGTTGCTGCCGGAGAAAGCAGGTGTTTCCATACCCGTTTATGCGAGTTACAATAAAACGGTGCTTACGCCAGAGTATGATCCTTTTGATATGGATGTACTGATGAAAGACAAGCTTAAAAGCTATCATACCAGAAGGGAACGGGACTCTGTGCGTCGTATGTCACTTGATCAGACGACCAGTAAGACCATTAGCTTTTCCAACGTACGATTTGGCCGTCCTTCCATGAAACCTAAAATCTGGGACCTGAGCAATTTTGATTTTTCCTATACCTTCTCCAGTATAGACCAAAGCAGTCCGCTGATTGCAGAGAACAGCATTGACAAATATTTTGCCGGACTGGGGTACACTTTTAATGGCAAAGCTCATTTTATTGAACCTTTCAAGCGACTGATCAGAAATAAGAGTCCCTGGCTGGAATTTATCCGTTCTTTTAATATTAACCCGGTTCCCTCACTGCTCAGCTTCCGCACAACGGTGGACCGGCAAATGGGGATCTTTACCCCAAGGGCGGTTAATTTATATGATCCCACGGCAGCGATAGATACAGCGGAAACAACTTTTGATAAGTATTTCAGGATGTCCAGGGATTATAACCTGAACTGGAACCTGACCAAGAGCCTGAACCTGGACTTTACGGCTAATAATCTGTCGTATGTCGATGAGCCTTATGGCTATCTGGATACAAAGGCCAAAAGAGATTCCATGTGGCACAACTTCTGGTCGGGCGGCCGTAACACACAGTATTCCCAGAAGGCGTCGATCTCTTATAATCTGCCCTTTGATAAGTTGCCTTTTGCAGACTGGATCTCCATGCAGTACAGTTATGCGGTAAATTATGACTGGGTGGCCTCCAGTTTACTGTCCAGATCCCTGGGCAACATTATCGAAAATGGCAATAGCTCCAATTTAAACGGGCAGCTGGACTTCAGAAAGCTCTATGATAAGTCCAAATTTATTCAGGCGGCGCTTGATACAAGCAGTCTTCCTTCTCTGGCCGATTCCCTGAGACCTGAAGATCAGAAAAAGCTGGACTCCCTGATTCAAAACCTGCCCAAAAGAAAGGACGTGATAAAAGGCTTAAAGGGCAGGGAACGCAAACTGGCGCTGACTAACTGGCGCAACATGAAAGCTGCCATTAAGGAGGCCAAAATCGCGCTGCGTAAAAAACAGGTGGTCAGAACCAGTAAGGCGGTATCGGCAGCAGTCCGGCTCATGACGATGATCAAAAGTGTTTCCATTACTTATTCCAGCGGGTATAGCAGCCGGCTGCCGGGATACATGGACAGCACGAGGGCCCTGGGAGAAAACTGGGGCTCCGGGCAGCCGGGACTGGGCTATATATTCGGGAAGCAGCCGACCAAAGCGTGGCTGGAGCAGAAAGCGAAAGATCATGTGCTGTCTACGGATCCATATTTTAATGATCTTTACCGGCAGACATATAACCAGAATATCAACATCAGTGCACAGCTGGAACCTGTCGCCGATCTGATCATTGACCTGAACCTTATGAAGTCCTTTAATAAGGATTATTCTGAACTTTTTAAGGATACAGCGGGAACGGGTAATTTTGAACATTTAAGCCCTTACAGCGCAGGCGGATTTACTGTTTCTTACGCGAGTCTGCACGGCATATTTGAAAAGCCCAGGTCGGGCCAGGTGTCCAGAAGCTTTCAGCAGTTTTCTGATTTCAGGCAGATCATTTCCGGAAGGCTGGCTGCGGGTAATCCGTATTACGAGGGAGGGGTCGATGCGGACGGTTTTGCCAGAGGTTACGGCAGGTATGCGCAAAATGTATTGATCCCGGCGTTTCTGGCTGCTTATACCGGTAAATCTCCGGAGGCCGTGGATCTCGTGGGTGAAGAAAATAAAGACATCAAGACCAACCCACTCGGTCATATTTTTCCGATGCCCAACTGGAATATTACTTATTCAGGTCTCAGCCGGCTGGGATCGCTCTCAGGGGTACTATCCAATGTCACAATTAGGAGCGGCTATAACGGCACACTGTCCATGAACAGTTTCAGCAGCTCTCTAAATTTTCAGGACAGGCTGATGCGCGGTATGCCTTCCTTTATTGATTCCACTTCCGGCAACTATGTGCCGTATTTTCTGATTCCCAATATTACGATCTCCGAGAGTTTCTCACCGCTGGTGGGTATTGATATCACATTTATGAATCAGAGTAATATCCGTTTTGACTATTCCAGAACCAGGCAGTTATCCCTGAGCCTGGTGGATTATCAGGTGAGTGAGGTCAGTTCGACAGAGTACTCCCTGGGCTTCAACTGGACTCGTCATAATGCAAAACTGCCTTTTCTTCCCAAGCCTAAAAAGACCACTGAGGGCGTGGGCAATGACCTGACCTTTGGACTGGATCTTGCCATGAGCGATCAGCTGAACTCCAGTACCACGCTCGACCAGACCAATAACTATAGTACCGGTGGCCAGAAGGTCATCTCCATTGCGCCATCGATCAACTATGTGCTGAATAACCGTATTAACCTGAAATTTTTCTTTAACCAGACCCGTAATGTCCCCTATGTGTCGACCACGCCGCCAATTGTAATGACAAGTGCAGGCATTCAGATCCGGATGTCCTTACAGTAAGTACTGACCATTAATATTCCTTTATTTCCTCTTCCATCTGGATGAGCGCAGCGGTATTACCCTTCTTCTCCATAATGTCCGTTTTGCAGTTGTTGCATTTACTGCATCTTTTTTTGCTGTTGCGGTGCTAAGCAAAAAAACGGTAGATATTATACACAGACTTCCGATCCAGTCGATCAGCAGAAAGGAAGTATGCAGCCAGTAAACCGATAATAATGCCGCCGCCAGGGGTTCGGCGGAGGCAAGCAGGCTGGTCATCTGTCCGCCAATAATTTTTACCGAAGCCATGTACAGTGTAAAGGCGACGAGGGTGCCGAATACAACAATAAAAACAGCAGACAGTACCGCGTAGAGATCCCACTGGCCGTCTGCCTGCCATGGTGTATGTATAAAACTGAATAGCACCCCGCCTGTGACCATCGCCCAGCCAATCACCAGGCTGGATTTATAGCGATGTAACAGACGAGTGGGCTGTAAGGTATAAACGGCCAGCGCAACTGCTGATGCCAGGCCGAAAGAGAGCGCCGTTCGGGATATGGCCAGCTGTCCAAAATTACCATGCGTGACTAATAATAAAGTGCCGAGTATTGCCATGCCTATCGCCAGCGTGGTCTTTAGCCCTGGTAACTTTTTGTATTTCACGGCCAGAAAAATAGCGATCATGACCGGGCCTGAATATTGCAGCACAGTAGCCGTACCGGCATTGGAGTGTTGAATGGCTGCGAAATAAGTATACTGAACGGTAACCATCCCGAAAATGGCAAAGGTGAGAAGCGCTATGCAGTCTTTTTTGGGGCGAAAGATCGCCAGCAGGTTTTCTTTCTGGACGAAGAAGGCATATAGTAACAGCAGGGCACCGGCAGCCAGCATCCTTACTGTGATCATCCATTCCACACTAACGCCCCGCTGCTGGAAAAGGAACTGGCCAAAGCTGCCTGAGAACCCCCAGAAGATGGCCGCTATAATGGCCATCATAAAACCTTTAACGACTGATCTGTCCATATTTCGATGGGATAATTGGTTTGAGGATGCAAAATTGCGGTAAACTACCGGTGCTTTTTCGTTAATTTTATGGCTATAAACGCAATTTTGTTGCGTGAAGCATAGTTATGGATCAATTTGATAAGCAAATACTAGCCATCCTGCAAAAGGATAATCAGACCTCCCAAAGAGATATCGGGGACCAGATCGGTCTGTCAGCCGCCGCAATACAGCGCCGTATTAGGAAAATGAGGGAAACCGGAATCATTAAAGCCGATATCTCTGTTCTGGACAGAGAAAGCCTGGGCAGTCCTATTACACTGATGGTCGAAATCTTTTTAGAGAGCGAAAAAATTGAGCAGATTGATGCGGTGAAAAAACTTTTTTTAGCTACCCCTCAGGTGCAACAGTGTTATTATGTTACCGGAGAGTCAGACTTTGTACTGATCATGGTGGTCAGCTCTATGGCAGAATATGAGCGGCTGACCGGGGAGCTATTTTTCGGATCAAAGAATGTACGTAAGTTCAGAACTGTCATTGTGATGGGCGTGGAGAAGTTAGGGCTGTCAATACCCATTCAGTAAGGCTGATAATTGAAGCGGTACAAGGATGCTAAAATCAATATATGCATTCCGTACATTCGTTATTCATCCGGTTTGGTATTGTTTATTATAAACTATAAATTTGTGATAACTCCTCTGGTAGAGGAGGATTCTCACAGATCTTTACTCCAACTTTCAATGAGCGCTTTTAATGATGAAGTATAAACTACTAATCTTATTGAATATATTGTTTATTTGTTTCTCGTTTGAAACAAGGGCCCAGGATTTTCACCTGACTAGACAGCAGCAGGATTTTACACCTATTGAAACGTTTATGAAATAGCCGATTCAATTGTTTCAAATGGTAGGGCAAGTGAGACGCTATGGCGAACTTATTTTGAAATTCCGGTTATTCAGCTTTTCCGTCACAACCCGAGTTTTGATTCTGCAAGATTTACAGCAGATGTTCAATATATATTTTCAGGCAGTGACACGGTTAAGGAAGCTGAATTAAATAATGAGCAAAGCCTCGTATCTGCTTATAAAAAGGCAGAGCCACTGATAAAGCGCAGTATTGCCCGAATGAAAAAGGAGAACATACAGGACTCTATAAAAGTGTTGCTATTCCCCTATTTGAAGAAATCTTTAAGAGCAGATACTATCATTCCCAAACAATTATATATGTTCCTTGAGGAGGGCAATGGCGGATTGCCTGGATATGTGTTTAACAGTATGCTGCAGACCGCCAGGCTGAACGGATTTAAAGTGGGCGCTATAGCGGCACATGAGAGTTTCCATTCGATTGTGGGTCCGATTTTTAATAAAAAGCTGACTGCCTATCATGATCTCAGTGATTTTCAGCAGAGCCTGTTGTATTTTATGGAGATGATTGCAGAGGAAGGTGTCGCCGATTTAATAGACAAGCCGGTTTTAGGTCAGAAAGGCTCGCCTCTGTATGGCGATGTTGCAAGGCTGGCTGAAAACGAAGAAGTGTTTGCCAGGCAGAACCTTCGTAAAATAGACTCCTTATTGAAACAATGTTTAATCAAAACGCCTGCCTCTTTTAACTTCCGGCAATATTCTAAAAACGGAGGACATATCCCCGGGCGGTATATGGCTGCATGTATCAAAAAAGCGGGCTTGTTGCCCGATATTATCGAAGGGGAAGGAGATCCGCTCATCTTTTTTGAATCTTTTGCAGCTGCTGCGAAAAAACTGCATATCGAATCATCATTATCAGTAGCCGCGCTTGGCTATTTGGAAAAGACTTATAGGAGGGATTAAATATCTTAAGGATTCCCCTGCAATTATTTTAATAGGTACTATTTTTTGATAAAGCTAACTCTTTGCCCGTTGATCACGCCAAAGTACAGGCCTGTACTGAGACCGGAAATATCAATGCTGTTAATGCCTGGTTTCAATAACAGGGTTTGCACCCTGGAACCGGAAACCGTATAAATATTTAATGTTTCTGCTGAACCCGATCTGATATTTAGGGTATTTCTGGCCGGATTAGGGTATAAGAGAACCGGATTTTTGTGACTGTGGCCTGCAAAAAGTGTTATGACTGCACTGTAGCTGTATTTACCGCCGTTGTCTACAGATTTCAACCTGTAATATGCAGTAGACTCTTGTTGGATGCCGTTATAAAGATAACGGTTATTACTGCCCCTGGCTTGTTGTCTGGCTAAATAGGTAAATGTTGCTGCATCAATGGATTTTTCTATTTCATAGTGATCCAGATTGGATTCTATTGCGCTTTTCCAGCCGATGTGGAGCAGTTGATTTTGGAGCTGACCTGCAAAGGAATCGAGTTCTACAGGTAATGTACCCGCCTGGTATTCATAAGCGCCAAGATCTACGATATCATTGACAATGCGCTTATTGCCTGCAAGATCCAGCAGGTTGTTTTCGGGCAGCAGGCCATTATCTCCCTGGTCAATGGCCGGACTCATGTTGTTAAGGCGGAAGTCCCCCGCTGCAGGGTTCACGAATTGCGGGTCTCTCTGAAGGGTATCCGTAAACCGTAAGTTATATCCCCCCCTTATTGCGATGTCTCCAGTTTCGTTTTTGAGAATCACGTGATTAAATTCCCCGTCTAGAAATCCGTAAATATCCCAGATATAAAATTCATTAGAAGGATCTTGTGTTGCCAGATTTCCCCATATAATGCTGTTATTTACATTCATTACTGTATTGGAATTATTAATGTAAACGATTCCGCCACCTATTACTGCTTTGTTTGCGGTGATCGTTACATTTGTCAGCGTTATATTTTTCGGAGATAAAAGAAACAATGCGCCGCCTTGACCAGAACTGGTATTGTTTTCAAATAAGACGTTGGTCAATACCGGCGATGCGATATTGACATATAGACCGCCACCCCCGGCGCCTAGCGCGCCTCCTTCGTTATGGCGGAAGACTATATTTGTCAACAGCGGCTTACACTCATCATAGATGGCCATTCCGCCACCTCCATAGGTGGCATTATTGCCAGTAAAGACCAAATTGCTATAAGCAGGAGAAGAACCCCGATTATAAATACCACCGCCATTTTGGTCCGTTACCTTATCCTGGCCGCCGGTAATTTCGAATCCGTCCAGACGTGCACTTGTATCCAGATTGTTGTTAACGTTAGCAAGCACCCTGAATCCATTGCCTTTTAGTATGCTGGTATCGGTCCCTCTCAGGTTGCGCTGGCTAAGTTCAGATTCTGTTCCGGCAAAGCTGCCATATATTTTCACTTTAGGCAGCATGTAGAAGGGTTCGTCACTGACGGGTTGATAGGTGCCTCTGGCCACCCAGATCTGACGGACTGAATCCGCTACACCAGCGTTTTCATTGATCGTCTTTGCTGCCGAAAGCGCGTCGGCAAAAGATGTCAGCGCTGTTGACCAGCTACTCCCGTTGCCATCCGGCGCAGCCGCACTGTCTACGTAGAGAATACCGGCTGATACGTGTATCGCTTCTCCCTGGAATTCATAAGCGCCTATATCCACCTTGCCGTTTGTCGCAAAGTGGTATATCCTCTGGTTACCTGCCAAATCCTCGTTATTGCTTTGTTCAATTGCGCTATTGTCTCCTGCATCAATTGCCGGGCTGATATTTTTTAAACGATAATCAGCGTCAGTCGTATCTGAAAACATGGGGTTACCGGTCATATTGCCGCCATTTATGGTGATATCGCCTGCAATATCAGCCGGCCCGTTTTGGTAAATACTATTTGCCAGCACAGGGACACCTGAGCCGGTACTGGCAATCTCATGCCCGGTATTCGAAATTGAGTAATTGCCCCATATAATAGAATTGGTGATAAGAGTGCCTGACGCGCCCGTGTTGTAGACCGCCCCGCCTCTGCCTGCTGCCGTGTTACCGCTGATTGTCGTATTGATCAGTTTTGTTTTAGAGTTACTGTTATAGAGGGCGCCTCCGTCTCCGGTAACAGCTAGATTATGGAAGAATAGAACATTGATAAGTACTGCGTCAGAACCGCTGAAATTAGCCAGGCCCCCTCCGCCTCTTCGGCCGCCGGTATTGTTGCTGAAAATGACGTTTCGTATAAATGGAGCGGCACCGTTATCGTTTAACATGCCACCGCCGACGTCTGCTGCCGTATTTCCGGTGATCGTCAGATGACTTAATGTAGGCGAAGATCCACGATTATAGATGCCTCCCCCATACTGACTGTTGCTGGCCCCATCCAGTGCAGTGCCACCGGTAATTTTAAATCCATCGAGCCAGGCACTGGTGTCCAGACCGTTGTAGTCGTTTCGGATAACGCCGGCTCCATTACCCGATAAAATACTTGTGTCTGTATTGGCAAAAGCCCGCTGGGCAGGATTAAATTCGGTACCCACAAAGCTTCCATAGATTTTTACTTTTGGAAGCATGGAAAAAGATAAGCCGTTTTCTGTTTTATAGATACCTTTTGCGACCCATATTTGGTGTACGGAATCAATGCCTGACTTGTTTAAGGTGTCAGCGGCATTCAACCCATCCTGCAGGGTAGTTAATGCCGTTGTCCAACTATAGCCGTCTCCACCAGCCGCGGCAGCCTCATCGACATATAGGACACCCTTATTGGGCCTGACCGCGGGAGGTATTATTTTGATAACTGTATTTGCATATTGGTTTGCGGTATATATATTATTTGCTTTATCAATGGCCAGTGCTTTTAGATAAATGTTGGATTCGCTTAGTTTTGCCCAATTTTGAATTGCTGTGCCTCCGGGCGTTATTTTACTGATGGTGCTATTGCCATTATTGGCGGTATAAATATTGCCCAGTCCGTCGATCGCCAGACGGGTGGGCCTGGCTCCTGAAGCCAACTTTGCCCAGTCCTGAATCACTTCTCCGGTTGGCGTAATCTTGCATATAGAACTTTCATTTATTTTGCAGACAAAAAGATTGCCAGAGGGGCCAATCAGAATATCTCTTGGCACTCCGCCGATCGTAGCCCAATTAAGTGTAACGACTCCGCCAGGCGTTACTTTGCTAATGGCGTTATCAAGTTCGTTTGCCGTGTACAAGTTGCCGTCGGCATCGATGGCTATTGCGGTGGGCCCCTTGCCAACCGTGGCCCAATCGGGATATATCACACCCCCCGGGGTGATCTTTATGATTGTGCCGGGCGCCTGGCCGTTATGTATGGTAACGTAGAGATTGCCTGCCGGGTCCGCGACCATATATTGGGCAACACTCTGATCCGGCAATGCAAATTTGGTGACGTTGCCGTCCGGGGTAATTTTACATATAGTCTTGGAACTGGCGTTATTTACAGTATAGATATTGCCGGTAAGGTCACAGTAAATGGATGCCGGTCCTGTGCTTATCGTAGCCCAGTTTAATGTTACTGTCCCATCAGGCAAGATTTTACTGATGGTTCCGCCTGTGGTGGATGAACTGGTATTAACGACATACAAGTTTCCTGACGGATCAAATACCATACCTAGCGGTGCTCTGCCAACGGTAGCCAATGGATCTATTATTGTCTGGGTGAAGCCATGCACAGACAAGGCTGCCAGAGAAATAAATAGTAATAAGTGTTTCATTTAAGATAGCGTTAATGTAGACATTCATGTTAAGTATGGAAGGAGCGTGCCTTTAGTACGTTCTTATAGAAATACAGTTAATTGAAGTAATTTTGACCCATAGGTTGAGTGAAATATACCAATTATAAACAGACCGGGCATCACGGCTCTTACTTTTTGTCGTTCGATCAATGTCTGAAACAGGTTTAAATCATAAATTCGATTAGGAGGCAAATTACCTAATTCACGTTTATTCCTGTAGGAAAAACTAAATAAAGTCCTTTAGAAAGGAAAAATCTACCCGAACGGGTAGGTCTAAGATGACCGGTTTTGTCTTTCAATGTAGATTTTACGGATCATATTTCCGCTAAATTGTTTATTTTGCTATAGTAGAAAAATTATGGAGGAATACATCAAATTATATTATGCGTTGCAACCGGAAAGAAAGTCTGCCATTCTGGAGAAGTCCGATCTTGATCTGGAACTTGATGACGCGTTTAGTACTGTAGACTATACCTGTACTGTACCTGGCAGGCAATACCTGTATGACCGGCTAAAGAGACCTTTGACTTCTTACGAGTCCTTGATGGCGCTTGAACAACAGATTCAGGCGTATGCCAGAGATGAAGATTTTCAGGCTTTATTTGACAGGCAGGCGAAGGTACTTGGCAAACAGGACAGCGCAGATTTGCCGTATCTTATTTTTGGCGATGACCTAAAAGTCCTCTGGTATTACAGGTGGATACCTTTTCTGCAGATCGCAATGGCTTTGGCTGTGATTTTATCTTTTTTTGTCCCTTGGGGTTTACTGACCGTAATTGCTTTATTCGGCTTTAATTTATATCTCCACTTTCACAATAAAATGGTATTAGATACCTACCGGAGGGGCTTAAATAGTGTCATCACATTATATGATTTCTGTACGTCCATGAAAAAGTATGACACTAGTGGCAGGATGCTGGATCAGGCAACATTAGAGGCATGTAATGGCCTTAAGGCTGTCAGGAAGCGGTTAAGCATTAATCAGTCTTTACAGCTGTTCACTTCTTCTGAGCTTTACATGCTGCCATGGCTGATCTATGAACTCCTCAAAGCATTTACGCTGGTTGAACTAAGTGCTTCCCGTTTTATCGTAAAGGAAGTCAATCTCAAAAAGGCGCTCATCCATCAGTTATATAAATCAGTAGGTAAAACTGACTTTTTGTATTCTATCGTCAGGCTTCGGGCAGCAACAGCATGTTGCGTCCCTGGTTTTGTTCCCACTGTGGCCGATGCTGAGATCATGGGACTATATCACCCGCTTATTAAAGACTGTGTAAAAAATGATTTTATACCTGGTAAGAATGCAGTACTGATTACAGGCTCCAATGCTGCCGGCAAAAGTACTTTTTTGCGATCGCTGGCACTGAGTAATATACTTGTAGCTTCCATACATACCTGTTTTGCAGACCGGTTTAAGCTCCCGCTGTTAGTCACGATAGCAGCCTTGCACCACAGCGATAATTTGCAGCAAGGGCTCAGCCATTACCTGAGTGAAGTAAAAGATATGGCGGAAGTTTTTAAGTTGAGCGCTTCAGGCCATTGTTTGCTGTTATTTGATGAGCCGTTTAACGGAACGAACAGCAGGGAGCGGATCGCTATCGCGGCTGCCATGTTACAATACTTTGCCAGCCAACATGGACATATGACGCTAGTGGCAAGTCATGATTTTGAATTATTACAACTCTTGGAAGGGGTATACAAAATGTACTATTTCAATGAACGGGTAGAGCCAGACGGGAAACTGATATTTGATTACCGGCTGAAAGAAGGGAAAAAGATCACCCGAAACGCCCTGGAGCTGATTAAAATTGAAGGATTCCCGGCCATAGTTGTCGAAAAGGCCAATCAGATTTACCGGGAAATGGAGCAACGGCTGGTAAAGTAAATAGGCTATATTACCTGATTGGCGTCCTTGGCAGGTAATGCCAATCAGGGGCTATGCTAAGACTTTTACAGCTGGTAGCCAAAGTCGCTCTTGGCTTCCGACAAAATAAAAAAGCTCTGTACCGTTGTAACATTGGGAAGGGCCGCCAGTTTATTGCGGTAGAAATTCTGGTAATCATCCATATCTTTAATAGCCACTCTAAGGATAAAGTCAAACGCACCGGTCATTTGGAGGCATTCTAATACTTCCGGTAATTCAATGACAGATTGCTCAAAGGTCTGCAACGTTCCCGAAGAGTGATTATGGAGCAATACATGGCAAAAAGCGACCAGGTTTTTATTGATCTTTTTTCGGTCCAGAATAGCGACGATTTTTTTGATATAGCCTTCTCTTTTGAGCTTTCTGATACGCTCATGCACTGCTGCGGTCGATTTATTGACCTGCCCGGCGACCTCCTTACTGGTAAGAGAGGCATCCTGCTGTAAAATCCGCAGGATTTGCTGGTCTGTCTCGTCCAAAAATAACTCATCTGCCATTTGATCACTGTTTTTATAGACAATAAAAAGTTAAGCGGGATATTTGTATGCTACAATATTACAATAAAATATTTTGTTATTTTTATATAATTCAATAAAATTGATTGAATATTTTAGTTCTGTTGTTTGTTTTTATCGTTAAAGATAGCTTTGGAGATCATTTAGAAGTTATGGAAGTGATCAGTAAAAGCAGTGAGCAAGTGCAGGCTCGCTTAAAAAATCTCTGGCAGCTTGTGGGGAATACCCCGATGCTGGAACTGCATTATCGATATAAAGGCAAACCGGGCCGCGTGTTTGTGAAATGCGAACACTATAACCTGACCGGCAGTATTAAAGACCGGATGGCTCTTTATATCCTGCATAAAGCCTATGAATCGGGCAGCATCCATCCGGACGATGTCATTATTGAAGCGACCAGCGGCAATACAGGTATTTCCTTCTCTGCCATCGGAAAAGCCATGGGCCATGAAGTAAATATTATTATGCCTGACTGGCTGAGTAAGGAAAGAATGGATATCATACGCGGCTTTGGGGCAAAAATTATTACAGTGACCAAAGAAGAAGGCGGCTTTTTAGGGAGTATAAAACTAAGTGAAGATATGGCGGCAAGGGGCGGTGTATTCCTTCCCAAGCAGTTCAGCAATATTTATAACGCAAAGGCCCATGAAATGACAACTGCCCCGGAAATCTACCAGCAGTTACAACAAATCAACCTGACAGCTGATGCATTTGTGGCCGGGGTGGGCACTGGCGGAACAGTCATGGGTATCGGCAACTATTTGCGTGACGAGAACCCTAATATGACCATTCATCCGCTCGAGCCCAGTGAATCCCCAACACTTACTACGGGCTATAAAACCGGAAGTCACCGTATTCAGGGGATCTCCGATGAATTTATCCCTTCAATTGTCCAGCTGGACAAATTAGATGAAACTCTTCAGGCCAGCGATGGAGATGCCATTATTACGGCTCAGAAGTTATCTGCGCAGTTAGGTCTGGCCGTGGGCATTTCCTCCGGCGCCAATGTCGTCGGCGCCATTAAACTGGCAGAAAAACTGGGTACAGGCAGCGTTGTTGTAACCATCCTGCCTGACAGTAATAAAAAATACCTCAGCACGGACCTGATGAAAAAAGAGCCGGTGAAAGAGGGCTATATCTCAACAGATATAACATTTACGGATTATCAGCCGATCGCAAGACTAGCCGCACCGGTTTTATAACCATGATTTTAAAATTTAAAATGAACTGAAATGAAAAAGCTACTTTTTGGATTAGTATTATTATTAGGGCTGGTGATGTCAGCCGCCGCGCAGCCGCAAAGCCCCGTGTCCTGGTCTGCCACAGCCGTGAAAGCTACAGACGGGTTATATAAGGTAACCATCACGGCTGCCGTTCCGGCTCCCTGGCATATTTATTCTCAGTCCACTCCAGATGGCGGACCCGTTCCTACTTCTGTCAGTTTTAATAAAAACCCATTAGTGACCGTTACCGGTAAGACCACGGAAAAGGGAGACCTGAAAACCACCCACGACAAGAATTTCGGGGTAGATGTCAAATATTATGGGGGCAAGGTGCAATTTATTCAGGCGGTCAAAGTAAAAGCCGGCGTTAAAACAAATGTCAGCGGCGAGGTTAATTTTATGGTTTGTAATGACAGCGAATGCCTGCCGCCCAGTTCCTGGAAATTTTCGGTTCAGTTAAACTAAATGATCCAAAGCCAAAAAAGCCGCTCCATGCGTAAAATTATACTGGTCGTTTTTACCCTGTTATCATTGCAGTACACTTCATTTGGCCAGGATGCAGTCTCCTTCAGAGATACTGTTATCCGTGTGAGTGATTCCACTGCTGAGTTGCAGATTTACGCAAAGATGAATAAAGGTGTGGCGCTGTTTACTACGCAAAAAGGCAACCCGGAGGAAGCGTTCCTTTCTGCTTTTACCCCCGACAGCTCTATTGTAAAATACCTGCATCCGGCGGACAAGATAACAGAAGAAGGTACGTTAAAAACGACCCGGGACGCCGATCTTGGCGCTGACTTACGCTATTATCTGGATAGCGTCTGTTTCAAAGTACTGCTGCATATCCCTGCCTCAGCGTCTGTTACGATCAAAGGAAAATTTACCTGGCTTGGCAAGGCGGGGGACAATTTCCCTTCTGGCGAAAAAGATATTATTGTGCCGCTAAAAAGCAGTGCTTCTCAACAGGTAAGTGCTACAGGGCAAACAAATGCAACAACGGAAAATGCGGCCCCGGCTCCAAAGGAGTCCATGCTTAAAATTTTCTGGCTGGGGCTATTGTTCGGACTGGTCGCCGTTTTCACACCCTGCGTATTTCCGTTGATCCCGGTGACTGTCAGTTTTTTTCTTAAAAGGAGCAAGTCCAGGGCAGAAGGTATCCGCAATGCCTTGACTTATTCTGTCTCCATTATCCTGATCTATACGATCCCTACTTTCGTGCTGACAAAAGTATTTGGCGATAGTATCATGTACACCATTGCTACCAGTGCAGTGGCCAATATCCTCTTTTTTGTGATATTCGTGATTTTTGCCATTTCGTTCTTCGGTGGTTTTGAGTTAACACTGCCCAGCAGTTGGGCGACTAGGGCGGACGCCAAGGCTTCCAAAGGAGGAATGATCGGGACATTCTTTATGGCCCTGACATTAGTTATTGTTTCTTTTTCCTGTACCGGACCTTTTATCGGCAGTCTGCTGCCCCAGGTAGCCACGGCTAATTCGGCGCAGGCAGGCTTGTCTGCGGTGATGGGTATCTTGGGTCTGAGTGTAGGGCTGGCCATCCCCTTCTCCCTGTTTGCCTTTTTCCCTTCCATGTTGCACGCACTCCCTAAAAGCGGAGGATGGCTGAACAGCGTAAAAGTGGTATTCGGGTTTATTGAGCTGGCAATGGCGATGAAGTTCCTGTCGATGGTGGACCTGATCTATGGATGGCATTTGCTGGACAGGGAGATATTCTTAGCCATCTGGATCGTACTGGCACTGCTGACCGGGTTTTATCTGTTGGGTAAGCTTAAGTTCTCTCATGACAGTGAGCTTAAATATATCAGTATCCCCCGGCTGTTCTTTGCAATCTGCTTTTTGACCTTCGGCATGTATCTGATTCCAGGCATCTGGGGAGCGCCTCTTAAATCCATGAGCGGCCTTCTGCCGCCGCCCAGCACGCAGGACTTTGACCTGAATCAGTTACAATATAAAATCGAAGATATCCAGGGCGGGGGCGCAGCGGCGAGCACCGGTACTCAACAGGCCGACCCGCCAAAGCTGTATACGGACAAACTGCATATGCCGCTGGGGCTGACGGCTTATTTTGATCTGGAAGAAGGAATGGCCGCTGCAAGGACACTGCATAAACCCGTGATGCTGGATTTTACGGGACACTCCTGTACGAATTGCCGTAAAATGGAAAATGAAGTCTGGAGTAACCCAGATGTATTAAAGCGGCTGAAAAAGGACTTTGTGATCATCAGTCTGTATACGGACGAGAAATCCCCGCTGCCACCTGAACAGGTTTATACCAGCAAAAGCGGAAAGGTCATTGCGGATGTAGGGAGTAAAAACCTGGATTACGAACAATCTAAGTTTGGTTTGATCTCTCAACCGTTATATATGTTCCTGGATCTGGAAGGTAATCCCTTGAGTGAACAGCGGTATGGCTATGATCCGGACATTCAAAAGTTTATTGAGCATCTGGATCATATCAAAAAGAAGTTTGAAGCGGTGCCAGAGTAAAGAAATACTTAAATTATAATAACACGGTCGTGTTTAATTTCTCATGTACCTAAGAAAGGGGGGGCTGTATTCTTGCAGTCCCTTATTTTATTGCAGGCCGTGCTTCTATAAAAACCTATTGACTTGGTGTCCTGGCTATGTTTGCGTAATTGACTTTTTTTAATTTATACAGCGCCCGAAACCTGTTTTTGACTACTGGTGAGTATTATGATACCACTTGTATTGTTTTTTTTCTTAATTTGGAAGTCAATAAATATTTCGGTTATGATTAACTTCATCCTTTTGCAAAGCACCAGTGATTTAGGCAAATCGACTTCGGAGGAGGTCATTAATGGCATTAAAGGACTGGGGAAATGGGAAAATCTCGGGATGCTTTATTTGCCCAAAATAATTGCCGCGCTTATTGTTGGGTTTGTTGGCTACTGGCTGATAAAATGGGTGACACGCCTGTTTTTAAAATTAATGCAAAAGAGACATATCGACGCTTCTCTGCAGACCTTTTTATCTTCCTTGATAAAAGTCAGCCTCATTGCACTGTTGGTACTGATGATTATCAGCATCCTGGGCGTCAATATGACTGGCTTTGCCGCGTTACTGGCAGGTGCGGGCATTGCGCTGGGCAGTACGCTAAATGGAACGCTGGGGAATTTTGCCGGAGGTGTCATGATCTTACTGTTAAAGCCCTTTAAAGTAGGTGACTTAATTGAAGCCCAACAGCAATTTGGCATTGTAAAGGAAATTGGTATCGTTTATACTTCTATATTGACGTCCCAGAATAAAACCATTCGTCTGCCCAATGGCGCGTTGAGTACAGGCGTTATTAATAATTATACGGATCAGGATAACATGCGCATAGATATCAAGGTGCCGGTGGCTGATTATACCAATGTAGATAAAGCAACCCGCGTGGCTATTGAGGCAATGAAGACAGTTCCCGCGGTTATTGCAGATCCGGCGCCTGATGTGAAGGTAACAGAGCTGACAGGCGACGGCCCCGTTCTGGTACTCTGGCCACGCATCAGGATCAAACCCTATGACCATAAAAACCCGCGGCAGATGGAGGCAGATTACTATAGTGTCTATTTTGGGGTGCGCAAAGCCGTATATGATGCCTTTGTCCTTAATGATATACCTACGCCAAGCAACACTTTCGAAGTGACCATGATGGGCGAAAGAAGGCCGCATAAGGGTTTTGATGAATAGCTGTTGCAGCACAATAATTACAGAAGCAAAATGCAGGTGTATTAGAAAAATACACCTGCATTTTGCTATATGGATCATCCGCAAGCTGACAGCGTCTCAGGCAAATTACTTTTTTAAGGCCTTCAATTCATTTTGTAAGGCGAACATCTCGTCTCTGAGCCGGGCAGCTTCGATAAAGTCCAGATCCTTCGCTGCTTTTTCCATCTGCTTTTTAACCTTTGTGACTGCTTTTTCCAAAAACGGTATGGTTCTTTTGGAAGGATCCACCTGAGATTCACTTACTTTGTGTTCAATAATGTCTTCATTATAGCCGATCGCGTAGGCTTTATGCTCGTCAAATCCTTTAATATCCAGTACAGCCGTCTGTGCGAATACCTGTTCTTTACTTTTGGCAACCGTTTTAGGAATGATGTGATTGACCTCATTATAGGCAATTTGCTTTTCTCTTCTCCTGTTGGTCTCATCAATGGTGCGCTGCATGCTCATGGTCATCTTATCTGCATAGAATATGACCCGTCCATCCGCATTACGGGCGGCACGTCCGGCGGTCTGGGTAAGCGACCTTTCATTTCTTAAGAACCCTTCTTTATCTGCATCCAGGATGGCTACCAGCGTTACTTCCGGCAGGTCAAGTCCCTCACGCAGCAAATTTACCCCGACAAGCACGTCGATCTCTCCCAGTCTCAGTTGGCGGAGGATCTCCACGCGGTCAAGCGTATCCACATCACTATGTATATACTTGGAATTGATATTGATTTTTTTAAGGTATTTATCCATTTCTTCGGCCATTCTTTTGGTGAGGGTCGTCACCAGAACGCGTCCGCCTTTTTTGACCTGCTGGTCGATTTCATCGAGCAGGTCATCGACCTGATCATGACTGGGGCGAATCTCGATGGGAGGGTCCAGCAGTCCGGTAGGTCTTACGACCTGTTCTACCACCACACCACCGGTTTTCTCTAATTCATAATTACCCGGTGTGGCAGAGACGAAGATGGTTTGCCCGATCATGGATTCAAATTCACTAAAACTGAGCGGCCGGTTGTCGATGGCGCTGGGCAGCCTGAACCCATATTCTACCAGCGTTAACTTCCTGCTTCTGTCGCCTCCGTGCATGCCGGAGATCTGTGGTATGGTCTGATGGGACTCATCCAATATACACAGAAAATCATCCGGGAAGTAATCCAGCAGGCAAAACGGGCGGGTACCCGGTTCTCTTCTGTCGAAAAATCTGGAGTAATTCTCAATACCATTACAATAGCCTAGCTCCCGCATCATTTCCAGGTCGTATTCTACCCGTTCTTTAATACGCTGTGCTTCCAGATGGCGGCCGATGCCTTCAAAATACTCGATCTGTGCCCTGAGCTCGTCCTGGATCTCATAGGTGATCTGCTGCATCATGTCTTTAGGTGCCAGATATAGATTAGCAGGGAAAATGGCGGCATTGTCCATGTTCAGCATCCGCTGATTGGTGATCACATCAATCGTTTCAATGGATTCGATCTCATCGTCAAAAAAGGTAATACGGTAGCCGTAATCGACATAAGGAAGGTTGATGTCAACGGTATCACCCTTGACCCTGAAACTTCCCCTGGTAAAATCGACTTGCGTACGGGAATATAAAGAATTAACCAGTGCATGTAAGAAAGCCTGTCTGGGTATAACCTGGCCGACATTGAGGCGGATAATTCCTTTTTCAAATTCTGCCGGATTACCGATACCATAAATACAGCTGACGCTGGCTACAATGACAATATCGCGGCGTCCGCTGAGCAGCTGAGCGGTGGCCTGCAGCCGCAGCTTGTCCAGCTCCTCATTGATGCTGAGATCTTTCTCAATATAGGTATTGCTGACCGGCATAAAGGCCTCCGGCTGATAATAATCATAATAACTGACAAAGTACCCTACGGCATTATGAGGGAAAAACTGTTTAAATTCTCCATATAACTGCGCCACCAATGTTTTATTGTGGGTCAACACCAGCGTCGGACGCTGTACGTTCTGGATGACATTTGCCATCGTAAAGGTCTTTCCCGAGCCCGTTACGCCCAGTAGTGTCTGAAACTGTTCACCAGTGTTAAGGCCATCTGTCAATTGCTGGATGGCTTTTGGCTGATCCCCGGAGGGCTGATATTCGGCATGTAGTTCAAAAGGCATACAGCGAAGTTACGAACTTGCTTTCTTAAAGCATTGCTATTTACCTACGCCCTGAGTACTTCTGCCGAAACAATAACAGAGGGGATAAACCATCCTTGCAATTAATGATTTATTTTTGCCCCATGAGAATTATACCCTTATCAGAAGGCGCCTTTACCATAGATGCCAGCAAAAAATTTATCCCATTTGATCCTGTAACGGATGATTTGCAGCAAAGAGCAGTCGGGAGCTTACTGGTTGAAATACAGCCCTTTTTAGCTATTACAGACAAAGATATCCTCCTGTTGGACACGGGGCTTGGCTTTACCAGGGACGGAGAAATGCAGATACACCAGCTGCTGAGATCCCATGGGATCGGTGCCGGTGAAGTGACTAAAGTATTGCTTTCCCACCTGCATAAAGACCATGCCGGCGGCATAAAAATGAGTGCGCCCGGGGGAAATGCCACACTGGCTTTCCCACATGCCACTTATTATCTTCAGAAAAAGGAACTGGAATATGGGCTCAGCGGAGAAAATCCTTCCTATCATAAAGAGCAGTTTGAGCTGCTGAAAGATCACCCTCAGGTAGTCCTTCTTGATGGAGACGGCATAATTGAGGAGTACATCAGGCATGAACTAACAGGTGCCCATAGCAAGTACCATCAGGTATTCTGGATTACAGAAGGCCAGCAGACCGTTTTTTTTGGCGCCGATGACGCACCTCAGCTGGGGCAGATGAAAAACCGGTTCGTCGCCAAATACGATTATGATGGAAGAAAGTGTATGGAGCTGAGAAAAAAATGGTGGGCAGAAGGTGAGAAGGAAAAATGGACTTTCCTTTTCTATCATGACGTTAAGTCCCCGACCTTTTCGTTTTAATCTATAAAAAGATCAGATCCCGCTTTCATGCAGGATCTGATCTTGGATTTTTTTTAGTGGCGATCTAAGACTAGGTCGCCACCTCTATTCAAATTGTGATATGTTGCGTGTTGGATGCAAAGATAAGGCGGGGCCAGCCGGTCTTATTTATCAATTCGGGAAAAATGCTGTCGGGATCAGGAAAACCTGCTTATGTAATTTTATTGGCATCTGCTGAAAGTAAAAAATCAGACCCTTAAAAAAGCCTGATTTTAGATTTTTTTTAGTGGCGTTCTAAGACTAGGCCGCCACCTCTATTCGAAATTGTGATATGTTACTTTGTGTTGTGGATACAAAGGTAAGACGGGTGAAAGCTGCTTTGTTTATCAAATCGGGAAAATCGCTTACGCGATTGGGAAAAGATATAACTTTAAAGTTAAAATATTTGATTACCAATCTGTCCTGAGGCCTGGCGCTTGCCCGGGTGATGATCCATAGCTGTCCGTAATGTCTTTTTGAAAGCCGGTGCTCCTGTAACACTTAGTGCAGCGCACCGGAGTTCTGTTAATTTGCCTTAATTTCGGGGGATGAAGATTATCCCAGGCTTTAATTGGAAGATGCTGTTGGTGCTGATCGCCCTTGTGATCGTCACCGGAAGCCTGTTTTATTCAAGATATCTGTCTCAAAAGCTGGGAAAAATAGAAAAACAACGGGTAGAGACCTGGGTAGAAGCACAGCGAACCATTGCCAGTGCAACAGAAGAGACTAATTTAAATCTGGCGGTCAAAATATCTTCAGAGAACAGGGACATCCCGATCATAGAGGCCACCGCTACAGACAGCATAACGGGCAATTATCTTAACCTGGACAGTGCGAAGGCTGCCAGTTCGGGATACTTAACCTCCAGACTCCGTGAATTCAAGAAAATGCATCCGCCGATTGTGCTGACGCTGGATCAGGATTCCAGTGAGTCCCTGCATTACTACTACGGAGAGAGCCGCCTGCAAAGAGAATTGCGCTATTTTCCGGTGATTCAGTTACTTATCGCAGGATTGTTCATTGTTGTTTTATTTGTTATACAGCGGGTTGCCAATAAAAGTACGCAAAACCGTTTATGGGTGGGGATGGCTAAGGAAACAGCCCATCAGTTAGGAACACCGTTAACCAGTCTGGAAGGATGGTCAGAGATCCTCAAAAGTTCATTTGAAGATATGGACGCAGATATAACTACCGGGGATCAAAACAAACGACAGATCCTTAGCGAAATGGAAACGGATATCGCACGCCTCAAACTGATCAGCGACCGTTTTGCAAAGATTGGAAGCACCCCCCAGTTAGAACCGGCCGATATTGCCCTGCATCTGGAGAAAATGGTGAATTATATCAAAAAAAGAGCGGGAATTGGCGTACAGTTCGAGGTGGTGGCAGAAGATCCGCCTTATCAGGCCGCTATTTCAGTGCCGCTCATGGACTGGGTGATAGAGAATCTGCTCAAGAACGCACTGGATGCCATGAGTGGCAGGGGACAGATACAGGCAACGCTGCTTAAAAATGACCGCCAGATCATTATAGATATCAGCGATAGTGGTAAAGGCATTGCGCACAGCCATTTTAAAAAGGTCTTTAATCCGGGGTTTACGACCAAGAAGCGGGGCTGGGGATTGGGGCTGGCGCTTACCAAGCGCATTGTCGAGCAGTACCACCACGGAACGATCTTTGTCAAGCACAGTGAACCGGGCAGGGGCACGACTTTCCGTATCATTTTGCCCCTGGTATAAATCCAGGGCGAAAAGGGCCGATACCAAACAGCCCGCATCTTGTTATTTTTTGTTATAATCCGGATCCGGGCGAGCCGGGCTTGGCATTTTACTCTACCTTTAAAATAGGTAAGCCTGATTTATTTTATCCTAAAATACATTCTTATGACAAATGCTGAAAATCCTCAAAACGATTTGGGAGCGGGACAAAACGCGGTCAGTCAAACAGAAATCAAGACAGCAGAAATAAAGCAGGAAGTCTTTGATCTGTATGATGATTATGCACATAGCCGGATCACCAGAAAGGACTTTGTGCAAAAGTTGTCTCTATATGCTGTTGGAGGTCTTACGGTGCCGGCATTAATGAGCTTTCTGATGCCGGATTACAAAACCACTGCCGAGGTCAAAGCAGACGATCCGAGGATAGAATCATCTTATATTTATTATGACTCGCCAAAAGGAGGCAAAAAGATAAAGGCATTGCTTTGCGCGCCAAAAAACAGCAGCGGCAGGCTGGGAGGCGTTGTCGTTGTTCATGAAAACAGGGGGTTGAATCCCTATATCGAAGAGGTGGCCAGAAAACTGGCGCTGGACGGGTTTGTCAGCCTGGCTCCGGACGCTTTAACGCCCCTTGGCGGATACCCCGGCAATGACGATGAGGGACGTGCCATGCAGGCAAAGCGCAGTTCCCGGGAAATGCTGGAAGATTTCATTGCCGCCTACTATTTTCTTAAAGATCAGAAAAACTGTAACGGGAAAGTCGGTGTGGTAGGATTCTGCTTTGGCGGAGGCATTGCAAACTTGATGGCTGTTCATATTCCGACACTTGCAGCCGCTGTCCCTTTTTACGGAGGACAACCGCCTTTAGACCAGGTGAAGCAAATCAAGGCGCCGCTATTAATACAGTATGCAGGACTGGATACCCATGTGAATGCAGGCTGGCCCGCTTATGAAGCTGCCCTTAAGGAAAATCACAAAAAATACGAGGTCTATATATACCCGGAGGTAAATCACGGTTTCCATAATAACACGACGCCCCGGTTTAACCGGGCGGCAGCTGATCTGGCCTGGAAGCGGACAATTGAGTTCTTTAAACTGCATCTTAAATAAGGATCCCAGTGCTTACGAACGTTTATTTATGTTTTATTTTTTGTCTGTATATCTGTTTGTTTTTCAGGATTATATATTGTAATTGGTTTAAGTTTTTTGCCAAATAATAAAATTATTTTTTGACACTGTTTGTTTTATAGCTATTTTTGTCCACAAATATGGTAGACTTTTGGCAATGTAGTCTTACCGGGTGTGTGGAATCACCAGATATTTTGATTATTTATTTATTTTTAAGTGCATTAGAAAAATGGCGAACAATTGGGATTCATTAGCCTATAAAATTGGTGGACTAAGTGAAATTGAGGCACTGCGTCTGCTGGCGGAGACCTATCCCGGTGAGGTGGTTTTCTCCAGTAGTTTTAGTTTTGAGGATCAGGCGATCACCCATATGATCCTGTCAGAAGGATTGCCCATTGAGATCTTCACTTTAGATACCGGCAGACTTTTTAAAGAGACTTATTCCGTCTGGAGTAGTACGAATGAAAGATATCATACCCATATTAAACCTTATTATCCTGCCCATGCAGATCTGGAGTCTTTCGTAGAGAAAGAGGGCCCTAATGCCTTTTATATCTCGCCGGAACTGCGCAAACAGTGTTGTTTTCTCAGAAAGGTCGAACCTCTGGGCAGAGCGCTTAAAGGCAAGAAAGTCTGGATCACAGGGCTCAGAGCCGAGCATTCCCAGAGCCGGCAGGCAATGGAACAGCTGGAATGGGACGGTTCCCACGAGATCCTGAAATACCATCCGATCCTTCACTGGACCACAGATCAGACCAGGGCCTATATCAACCAACATAATATTCCTTATAACAGTCTCCATGACAAAGGCTTTGTCAGTATCGGCTGTGAACCCTGTACCAGGGCTATCAGGCCAGGTGAGGACTTTAGGGCCGGCAGATGGTGGTGGGAAGACAACAGCAAAAAGGAATGTGGCCTGCACGTCCACGCTTAATCACAAATTCTACATTTTTTTTCAAGTATATTTATGAGTAACTATCAACTGGATTATTTGGATCAGCTAGAGTCAGAGTCCATCCATATTTTTCGTGAAGTAGCGGGGCAATTTGAAAAACCTGCATTATTATTCAGTGGAGGGAAAGATTCTATTACACTGGTGCACCTGGCACTGAAGGCTTTTCGGCCCGGGAAATTCCCCTTTCCCCTGGTGCACATCGATACCGGACATAACTTCCCGGAAGCATTGGCTTTCAGAGATCAGCTGGCAGAGGAGCTGGGGGAAAAGCTAATTGTCCGTAAGGTTGAAGACACCATTAAGACAAAACACCTGACAGAACAAAAAGGAAAGTTTGCCTCAAGAAATCAGCTGCAGACTTTTACCTTATTGGATACCATTGAAGAGTTTGGTTTTGACGCCTGTATCGGCGGTGCCCGCAGAGATGAGGAAAAAGCCCGGGCCAAGGAAAGGATCTTTTCTGTAAGAGATGATTTTGGGCAGTGGAATCCTAAACTGCAACGTCCTGAACTCTGGCATACCTATAACGGTAAGATCCATAAAGGAGAGAACGTCCGCGTATTCCCCATCAGCAACTGGACAGAACTGGATATCTGGAATTATATCAAAAGAGAAAATATCGCGCTGCCTTCTGTGTATTTTTCACATGAAAGAGAGGTGCTGGAGTATCAGAATGCGCTGATCGCCGTTTCTCCCTATATCCAGATCGACCAGACCGATAAGATCTCTACCCGCAGGGTGCGCTACCGCACAGTAGGGGATATGACCTGTACGGCAGCTGTAGCCTCTGAGGCCTATAGCATAGATGATATCATCAGTGAGATTACAGCCACCAGGACCAGTGAACGCGGAGAAACGAGAATTGATGACCGTTTTTCAGAGGCTGCCATGGAGGACCGTAAAAAGAACGGTTACTTCTGACCCTCCTTGTAAAAGGCCCGTAAGGGTGCAGTGGATAAGAATTAAAAAATGTGCTTCGCACAGCAATTAACAAAACGAAGAAAATGGATTTACTTAGATTTTTAACGGCAGGCAGTGTGGATGATGGCAAGAGTACGCTTATCGGACGTCTTTTATACGACAGCAAAAATATTCTGATCGATCAGCTGGATGCCATCGAGCGCAGCAGCAAAAACCGCAAAGACGGCACTGTTGACCTGGCCTTACTTACTGACGGGCTGCGTGCAGAAAGAGAGCAGGGCATTACCATTGATGTCGCCTATAAATATTTTTCCACACCCAAAAGAAAGTTCATTATCGCCGATACGCCCGGACATATACAGTATACCCGGAACATGGTTACAGGCGCATCGAATGCGGATCTGATCATTATTCTGGTAGATGCCCGTAACGGCGTTGTGGAACAGACCCGGAGACATTCGCTGATTGCTTCACTGCTGAATATCCCGCATGTAGTGGTCGCTATTAATAAAATGGACCTGCTAAACTATGACGCCAATGCATATGATCAGATCGTAGCGGATTACAGGAAAGTAGCAGCGACTTTACAATTAAGTAACGTGTCTTATGTACCCATCAGTGCACTGGCAGGAGATAATATAGTAGACAGCTCCACAAAGATGGACTGGTACCAGGGGCCTACTTTACTGGAATATCTGGAAAATGTCGAAGTCAAGAGTTCTGTGAATCTGACCAGTGCCCGTTTCCCGGTACAGTATGTGATCCGTCCGCAGACAGATGCGTTCCATGATTACCGCGGTTACGCCGGTAAGATTGAAAGTGGCATCTATAAAAAAGGAGACCAGGTCGTCGTTTACCCTTCTGGTGTAGAAGCGACTATTGAAAAAATAGAACTTGGCGGTAAGGAAGTTGAGGAAGCCTTTGCTCCGCAGAGTGTGGTATTACATCTGGACCAGGATGTGGATATCAGCCGGGGCGACAGCATTGTCAAAAAAGATGACAATCTTAAAGTCAGTCAGGATATAGACGCCATAGTTTGCTGGATGGATGAAAAGCCGCTGACAGTTGGACAGAAGTATTTCCTGCAGCATGGCAGTAAAGTCGTGGCTGCCATGGTCAAGGAAATTAAATATAAACTGGATGTCAACGAACTCAAAAAGATCTATGAAGTAGGTAAGGCGGATTTAAATGAAGTGGTGGAGGTAAAACTTAAGACTGCCTCTGCGCTTGCCTATGATGCATATAGTGATATCAGGGAATCCGGTGGCGCAATTCTGGTTGATCAGACCAGCTTTGTAACCGTTGGTGCCGCATTATTGCAATAACAGGAACCGTTTCAATTCATCATTAGTATTCTATTCAAATGAAATTAAGGGTATCAGGAGCCGGGGCAGCAAAACAGGAAGACATCAGGGTCAGCATCATCGGTGCGGGGCCTGGCGACGCTGAGCTCCTGACATTGAAGGCAGCCCGGCTGCTCAGTGAAGCGGATGTTGTGCTCACCGACCGGCTGGTCAATCAGGAAATATTAGATACGCACGTAAGGACCGGCGCTAAAATCATTTTTGTAGGCAAGGAAGGCAGAACGCAGAGCGGCTCTGTGGCGCAAAAGGAAATAGACCATCTGATCGTTAAATATGCCAGGCAGGGCAGAAATGTCGTCCGGCTGAAAGGAGGAGATGTCGCTATCTTCTCTAACGTGCTGGATGAGCTGGAAAGCCTTAAAGAAGCGGATATCGCTTACCGGATCGTTCCGGGAATTACAGCTGCCTCCGGCGCCTCTGCTTATGCAGGCATGCCGCTGACGGCCAGGGGATATTCCAGAGGCGTCCGGTTTCAGACGTATTCAGATCGTTACCCCGTTCAGCCGGGCTACTGGCAGGAGCTGGCCGCAACAGAAGATACACTCGTTTTTTATATGACAGGAGAAAACTGGTTTGAACTGGCTCAGCTATTAAAAGAAAACGGCATTGACCGCAGCAAATATCTGTCCATCATCCAGCAGGCGACCACCCCTTTTCAACAGGTATTTACTTATCAGTTTGCGGATCTGCAGGAGTGCCCGGCGATGCAGAATTTCATATCTCCGTCACTGCTGGTGATCGGGCGTGTGCCGGAGCTGCATAAACAATATTGTTGGTGTCCTCAGGTGCCTTTGGAGCAGGTAGAATCATTTTTCAGACCTTCTACCAGCCGCGCAGTAGAAGTCATCAACAATAAGAAACGCAGCGCATAACCCTTATTTCAAATATATTATTATAAAGTTTCAGTCATGTTAGTAGAAGCCAAGAAGGATATTTTCAGTAGACTCATTAAAGAAGCCACCCATGATGAACTGGTCTGGATGAACGGCTTTTTAGCCGGCTTGTTAGATCAGGGCACTTTATCTGCCGGCCGGGCTGAGGCAGGCGCTGCAGTGCCGACCACAGACACGGCTTCTGCCCAGATAGATAAATTGACTTTACTCTACGCGTCAGAGACAGGTAATGCCAAGTCAGTAGCCACCAAGTTTGCGGCCGCTACCAAGAAAAAAGGCATCAAAACCAAGCTTGCATCCGTAGAACAATACAAGTTAACGGATCTGGCAAAAGAGAAATATCTCCTGCTTGTAATCAGCACGCAGGGAGATGGAGAGCCGCCTATTACAGCCGTTAAGTTTTACAATGCCGTTCATGACGCTACCCTGAAGCTGGACAAGTTGCAATACGGCGTGCTGGCGCTGGGAGACAGTTCTTATCCGCTTTTCTGTCAGGCCGGCGAAGATGTAGATAAGCAACTTGAGCTCCGGGGGGCCACAAGAAAAGTGCCGCTTCAAAAATGTGATACGGATTATGCCAGCTATGCAGACAACTGGTTAGATGCAGCGCTTTCCTTGTTAACCGACAGTAATGAGCACCCTGAGGCGAAGCCGGTGGTAAAAGTAGCTAAAACGGCCGGTGGCAGCCATAAGAAGATCTATGAGGGAACCGTTGTAACGAATTTTAATCTCAATGACCGGGATTCTGCCAAGCAGACACATCACATAGAAATAGAGGCGGAAGAACTGGTCTATGAACCAGGAGATGCCTTGGGCATTGTGCCGCCTAATCCTGGTCACGTGGTGGAAGAAGTCCTGGCCCTGACAGAAATTGATCCTGACCGAAGCGTTGAATGGAGAGATCAGAAATATACAGTAGAGGAACTGCTGAGCGCTAAAGCGCAGTTGCGCTACCTTCCCGAGCGGGTCGTCCGTAAATATGCTGAAATTGCAGATCAGGAAATTCCGGATACACGCATGAGCCTGGTGGATCTGTTAAAGATCTATCCCTTAAAAAATAATCAGGAGGATTTTGCACAGGTGTTACAGATACTGGAGCCGATTGCGCCCAGGCTGTATAGTATCTCCTCTTCCCCTGAGGCACACGGAGACGAAATTCATATCACCGTTGCCAGGGACCAGTTTTATGTAGGTGAAAAGCAAGAAACCGGGTTATGCTCGGGCTATCTGCTGGATGTACCCGTAGAGACAAGGTTACAGTTCTATATTCATCCTAATAAAGGGTTTAAACTGCCTCCGGAAGACAAGGACGTCATTATGATCGGCCCCGGTACAGGAGTGGCCCCATTCAGGTCTTTTCTATTTGAAAGAGATGCCGCAGGTGCCCAGGGAAGGAACTGGCTATTTTTTGGTGACCAGCATATTTCCAGCGATTTTCTCTACCAGACAGAGATCCAGTCTTTCCTGGATACCGGCGTACTGACTGAATTTAACGGAGCATTCTCCAGAGATCAGCAAAAGAAAGTCTATGTACAGGATAAGATGCGGGAGCGCGGAGCAGAGCTGTTCGAGTGGCTGGAAAACGGTGCCTACGTTTATATCTGCGGCGCAAAAGAACCGATGAGTTTTGATGTGGAAAAGGCGCTCACCGAGATCATCGCCACGCAGAAAGAATTGTCCTTTGTGGAAGCGGAAAAATATCTGGACGCTCTTAAAGAAGAAGGTCGCCTGCTGAAGGACGTTTATTAATCACAAGATTTGAACAAAGATGAGGGCGTTCAATAAGATGCCTTACCTAAAATACGAGAAATACTTCGATGAGTAACAAAGAATCACACGTTGAGAAAATAAAAAAAGCCAGCAGAGGGCTAAGAGGTACTTTACTGGAAAGCCTGGCCGATGAACATACACTGGCGATCAGGGAGGATGACCGTGCCCTGGTTAAATTCCATGGTATGTACCTGCAGGATGACCGGGACAGAAGAGAAGAGAGAGCCGCAAAGCGGCTTGACCGCCTCTGGGCTTTTATGGTCAGGCTGAGGCTGCCGGGCGGCAAGCTGACTGCGGAGCAGTGGAAGGGACTGCATCACGTAGCCGGTACCTATTCTACCGGAACCATTAAGATCACTACGCGTCAGACCGTGCAACTGCATGGTATCTTAAAACATCATGCCCGTCCGACACATCAGGAATTTAACCGGGTCGGGCTGGACTCTATTGCAGCCTGCGGCGATGTCAACCGTAACGTGTTGGCATCAGCACACCCTGATGTTTCTCCTATCCACGAAGAAGTGTATCAGACAGCCGTTCATCTGAGCGATTTTATGAAGCCCAAGACAAGGGCCTATTATGAAGTGTTTGTGGGCAATGAGAAAGTGGCTGAAAAGGTAGAGGAAGATCCTTTGTATGAGGACCGTTATCTGCCACGTAAATTTAAGATCGCAATAGCGATACCCCCGCAAAACGATGTGGATGTGTTTGCCAATGATTGTGCCCTGATCGCCATCGTAGAAAACGGGAAGCTTACCGGTTATAACGTGGGAGCCGGTGGTGGCATGGGAGCAACGCACGGCAATCCGGCCACTTATCCGAGGGTGGCATCCCTGTTCGGGTATATCGATAAAAAAGACCTGGACAAGGTGGTCTACGAGATCGCGACGGTACAAAGAGATTTTGGCAACAGGGAGGACCGTAAACTGGCCCGTTTAAAATATACCATTGACCGCATGGGCGTGGATGCGTATAAGGCAGAAGTAGAGAAAAGGAGCGGTGTTAAATTCCAGCCGCTTAAACCTTATGAATTTACCCAGCGCATTGATAGCTATGGCTGGGCGCAGAACCATCATGAGAAATGGTTTTATACCGCTTTTATTGAAAACGGCCGCGTGTTCGACGATACGGATAACGGCCGGCTGTATAAAACGGCTTTTTATGAGATCGCGGAGACAGGTAAGGCTGACTTCCGTTTCACGTGTAACCAGAATATCGTCATTAGTGATGTAGACCCGGCAGACAAAGCCGAGATTGAACAGATCCTGCAAAAATATGGCGTAACGCAGTTTACGGACAGCGCATCGGTGATCCGTAAAAATGCGATCGCCTGCGTGGCGCTCAATACCTGTGCTTTAGCTTTGGCAGAGTCTCAAAGATATCTGCCTACATTACTGGAGAAGATGGATCCGATTTTACAGAAGCATCATCTGGAAAATGAAGAGATCTCCATCCGGATGACCGGCTGCCCGAATGGTTGCGCGAGGCCTTATATTGCAGAAATAGCCTTTATCGGAACCTCTCTGGGACGTTATAATATGCATATCGGGGCCGATGCACTTGGTTTCCGTTGTAATAAGCTTTATAAAGAAAGTCTGGATGAAGGTCAGATTCTTGAAACGGTGGATGAGCTGTTTGGGCGTTTTGTAGCGGAAAGGGAAGAAAAAGAAAGTTTTGGAGATTTCGCGTTCAGAAAAATATTGGCTTAATTTAGCTTTATGATATCGCAACAAACACCCGTGGTTACACTGGAGGGGCCGGTGCCTGAGCAGTCTTTGCCCAATCCATTGTTTCCGGTTTTTCTAAAACTGGAGCAGTTGCGGTTATTACTGGTAGGCGCCGGTAATGTCGGTCTGGAGAAGCTCACTGCGGTGCTGTCCAATGCGCCGGCAACCAGGGTGAATGTGGTGGCCCTGGAAGTGAGCCCCGAATTCATGGCTTATGCAGGTAACTATCCGAATGTTAAGATCCAGGTCAAGGCATATATGCCGGCAGATCTGGACGGCTGTGATATTGCGATCGTGGCTACGGCAGATATTGCACTGGATGAGCAAATAAGCTTAGATGCTAAATCAAAAGGCAAGCTGATCAATGTAGCCGATAAACCGACTCTTTGTGATTTCTATTTAGGCTCAATTGTCAAAAAAGGCAGTATTAAGATCGCCATTTCTACAAATGGCAAGTCTCCTACGCTGGCAAAAAGACTTAAAACCGTTATTCAGGACGGTCTTCCCGACGAGTTAGAGACTTCTTTGGATAACCTGGTGAAGATCAGAAAGAGCCTGGGAGGCGATTTTCAGCATAAGGTGCAGCACCTCAATCAGCTGACCCAGGGGCTGGTAAATCCTTTACAAAAAACACAGCAGGAAAAGCCCCGGATACTCAGGGCCAGTTTCTGGAAAAAGGCCGGCTTACTGGCGGTCGCTTTTGTTGCCACGATGTTATTAGGGTACTGGCTGTTTGGGTATGTACTACCCGTCAACTGGGTAGACAGAAGCTTTGATTATCTGGCCGGTAGCCTGGATCAGCAGTTTTTCTGGATGTTTGCCGCCGGTTTTTTTGCCCAGTTGGTGGATGGAGCGATGGGCATGGGCTACGGGGTGCTCTCGACGACCTTTTTATTATCTTCTAATCTTCCGATCCCGATTGCCGGAATCAGCAGCAGCGTACACATGGCCGAGATGTTCTCTGTAGGTACAGCAGGCATCAGTCACTATAAATACAAACACGTCAATAAAAAGCTATGGGTGGCGCTGGTTATCCCCGGCGCCATCGGGGCGATTCTGGGAGCGCTTTTTATTGGCACCATGGGTAAAGAATTCGGTCATATCCTGCGGCCGGTTATCGCTGTTTATACCTTCTATTTAGGATTTAAGATTGTGAAAAAAGCCTTTAAAAACCTGAGGCTGCAAAGGCACCGCAAGATCGTGAACGTGCGGCCGGTGGCCTTTGTCGGTGGATTTCTGGATGCCTTTGGCGGTGGATGGGGGCCTCTTGTTACCAGTACGCTGATTTCCGGCGGCAGAGATCCGCTCTATACGATCGGTTCGTCTACGTTCACTAAGTTCTTTACTTCAATCGGCAGCACAGCTACCTTTATTATCGTATTCGGACAGATGCATTTTCAGGTGATCGCTGGTCTGATCTTCGGCGGCATGCTGGCTGCTCCTTTCGCCGCCCGCCTTTCCGGTAAACTGCCGATCAAGACCATGTACATCTGCGTGGGTATTTTAGTGATCCTTTGCTCCCTTAGGGTGCTCTGGGGCGTTTTTATGCCTTAGCTGAGCAGTAGGTTTAAGGAGCTGCATACAACGGATGTAGATTTATATGTCCTGCCCTGTGTTCAGCTGCTTTGACAAGCCGGTTTATCTTCCCACCAATAACACAACCATCTTTTTATTTACATTTTTTTATTGTGGCTCGTCCATAGAACCAGTGCGTATGGCTGTATATGGTACCTGTAAATGCACGCTATAACAGATAGTGGTTCAGTTCAAAGTGGTTTTCATGGCAGGCGACCGTTATTTTAGAAGAATCCTTAAGCAGGCTGCGCTTAAGGATAAAAGAAAGTCCCTTCTCACCATTTTGAAGTAAGAAAGGACTTTACTGACTCTTGAACTTGGGTGCCCTCCTGAAAAGGCCGGCACCATTTGTATTGTATAATGAATACCGCTTATCAGAGCAGCATTCTTAATGGTTCTTCCAATAACTCTTTAAGGGTCTGCAGGAAGGCCGATCCTGAAGCTCCATCCACCACACGGTGGTCACAGCTCAGGGTGACTTTCATAATATTACCGACAACGATCTGGCCATCTTTAACGATCGGCTCCTGAGAGATGCCGCCTACAGCCAGGATACATGAGTCTGGTGAATTAATGATGCCAGTAAACTGATCGATGCCAAACATTCCCAGATTACTTACAGTAAAGGTGTTGCCTTCCCAATCTGAAGGTTGTAGCTTTTTATCTTTTGCTTTCTTGGCAAAGGTCTTTACTTCCTGAGAAATAACCGTCAGTGGCTTGGTGTCCGCAAAACGAACGACGGGTACCAGCAGGCCATCCTCTACGGCTACCGCGACACCGATATTTACATGGTGGTTGATCCGGATCTTATCACCCAGCCAGCTGCTGTTAACAGCAGGATGTTTTTTAAGCGCGACTGCGACAGCTTTTATGACCAGGTCATTAAAACTGATCTTAGGCTGTCCTTCTTTATTTAATTTAGGACGGGCAGCTACAGCTGCGTCCATATTAATAGCCATGGTCAGGTAGAAGTGTGGGGCAGAATACTTGCTTTCTGCCAGGCGGCGGGCGATGGTCTTGCGCATCTGGGATACCGGTACTTCTTCAAAAGATTCCTGGCCGGCAGGGACCTGTGCCACCGGAGCGCCAGCGCTAGCCGGGGTGGTCGAAGCGGCAGCAGCCGTACTTGGCGTATAGTTCTCGACGTCACTTCTGACAATTCTGCCATTATCGCCGGACCCTTTTACATATTTGAGATCAACTCCTTTTTCTTCTGCCAGTTTTTTAGCCAGCGGAGAGGCGAAGATGCGTCCTTCGTTGACAACTTCCTGCGGTGCAGCGGCGGCAGCCGGTGCTGCAGCCGGCTGAGGGGCTGGCGTGGCCGCCGGCGCCCCGTTTTGCTGGGCCGGTGCGGCGGTTTCAGTTTTTGGCTGTTCAGCCGGCGCGGCACCACTTTGGCCCGTCTTAGCGGCTTTGACAATTGCGTCTACGTCTACATTGTCACCGCCAATGATCGCCAGCAGGTGATTGACTTCAATCTTGTCACCGGCAGGCGCGCCTTGGTATAATAATTTACCATCTTTGTAGCTTTCCAGCTCCATGGTGGCTTTATCTGTTTCTATTTCAGCGAGTACATCGCCTTTTTTAACGGCATCTCCCACATTTTTCTGCCAGGAAGCGATCACTCCTTCAGTCATGGTATCACTCAGGCGGGGCATAAGTACGACTTCTTCCATATTGGCCAGGTCCAGTGCCGGAGCTGCAGCGGCTTGCTGAGCAGGGGCAGGGGCTTGCTGTTTTTGATCCTCTGCCGGTGCGGAAGCGGCAGCAGGCGCTTCTGCCTTAGGCGTTTCAGGGGCCGGTTCGGCTGCCGGGGCGGAGCCGCCACTGATCAGTGCGCTGATATCTTCCCCTTCCTTACCTATAATGGCCAGTAAATCATCTACTTGCAATTTGCTGCCATCTCCACCACCTACGTGTAATAAGGTGCCTTCTTTATAGCTTTCCAGTTCCATTGTGGCCTTATCTGTTTCAATCTCAGCCAACAGGTCGCCCTTCTTTACAGGATCTCCCACTTTCTTATGCCAGGCGGCAATAACTCCTTCTGTCATGGTGTCGCTTAATCGCGGCATTTTAATCACTTCGGCCATAATGGTATCATTTTTCAATAGTGCAGATGGATTGCCTGCACTTCTTTTTTGCTTAATAATGAGGGCGTGAAATTACATCAAAAAGATGTAGTTGCGAAACGCCGGGACAAAATTAATTGGTTAAATTCAAAAATAGGGCATAAACCCCTGATTTTATCCATTAACAAACGAGGCATATACCAGCCCGACAGGAGCCGCAGGCATCAATTGAACACAGAAGGGTGATTCCCAAGGAGGTAAGCCGCGGCTTGAAATTTGCCCTGCAGCCGGTCCTGTTTAAAAATAATCTCAGATTCATTTTAATATTTACAAATTATAGCCTAAATTTGCGGTTGAATTTCAAGAACTTGCGCCGGCTACAAATATTTTGAGGAATTAATTTTTATTATTCCACGTATTAATTGTATCTTTGCGCTCCCAAAAATAGTATGGCGAAACAACCACTTATAAAACAGGATGGAGTGATACTCGAAGCGCTAAGCAACGCGATGTTTAGGGTAAAGTTGGAAAACGGACACGAGATATTGGCTACCATTTCAGGGAAAATGAGAATGCACTATATCCGTATTCTACCCGGAGATAAGGTGGGCGTGGAAATGAGCCCCTATGATCTTTCCCGGGGCCGGATCATTTTCCGGTATAAATAGTACGGACAAACAGAGACCGGGAGCCGTTAAGGTGAAGCCGGCATATAAAAGGGTTTTAGAAAATTGTAAATAAAAACACTAATGAAAGTTAGAGCATCTGTCAAAAAGCGTAGCGCCGACTGCAAAATTGTTCGCAGGAAGGGAAGGCTTTACATTATTAACAAAAAGAATCCCAGATTTAAACAACGTCAGGGATAAGATTTTTTTAATTTTTAATTCTTAATTAATTTATGGCTCGTATTGCCGGTATAGATTTACCAAAAAATAAAAGAGGCGAAATCGGATTGACCTATATTTTTGGTATTGGTCGTTCAACAGCTCAATATATTCTGAACACTGCAGGTATTGACCCGAACAAAAAGGTCAATGAGTGGAATGATGATGAGCAGACTGCTATTCGTAACATCATCACTAATGAAATCAAAGTAGAAGGTGCTTTACGTAGTGAAGTCCAGATGAACATCAAACGTCTTTTAGATATCGCCTGTTATCGTGGCCTGCGTCATCGTAAAGGGTTACCTTTACGTGGACAACGCACCCGTACTAACAGCCGTACCCGTAAAGGTAAGCGTAAGACCGTTGCCGGTAAGAAAAAGGCGCCTAAGAAATAATATTCAACTTTGTTTCAAATCTCAAGCGGATTACAGATCTGTTTGGGATTTGAAATTTTGTGTTTATAAAAAAGCCACCGGATAATTAACGCTCAGGCGGTAATAGGAGGGGCTCTCATATTTAGAAGACTACCTACAAACAAAAACAATGGCAAAAGGAAAACAACAGAGTGCAAAGGCTGCCGCGAAGAAAAGAATCGTGAAAGTGGATGCGCATGGTGATGCACATATCAGTGCAACATTCAACAACATTATTATTGCACTTACCAATAAGCAGGGTCAGGTGATCTCCTGGTCATCTGCGGGTAAAATGGGCTTCCGTGGTTCTAAAAAGAACACACCCTACGCTGCTCAGACTGCAGCAGCTGATGCAGCTAAAGTGGCAGTGGACGCTGGTTTAAGAAAAGTGGATGTATATGTTAAAGGTCCGGGATCAGGAAGAGAAGGTGCAATCCGCTCTTTATCTCAGAATGGTATTGAGATCAATATCATTAAAGATATCACGCCATTACCACATAATGGTTGCCGTCCTCCTAAAAAGAGAAGAGTATAATCTGAATTATATTATTAAGCAGAAGCCCGGTAAGACAGGCTTCTGCTTCTTATTCTGAACATAGGGTGTGCTATTCATTTTAGATTTTTACAGATAACACATCGTCATTAAAAAATCACAAAACAAGTAAATTTTTATGGCTCGTTACACAGGTCCAAAAACCAAGATCTGCCGTATTTTCGGCGAACCCATTTTAGGTAATGGTAAATACTTAGGCAAAAACAGCAACCCTCCCGGTCAGCATGGTGCAAACCGTAAGCGTAAACAACTTGGCGAGTATGCTACACAGCTGAAAGAAAAACAGAAAGCAAAATACACCTATGGCGTATTAGAACGTCAGTTCCGTAATACTTTCGATGACGCTAACCGTCTGAAGGGGATCACCGGTGAAAACCTGATCAAATTACTGGAAGCCCGTCTGGATAACACGGTTTATCGTCTGGGTCTGGCTGCTTCCCGTCCTGCTGCACGTCAGCTGGTAAGCCACAAACACATCACTGTAAACGGTGATGTTGTGAACATTCCTTCTTACCGTCTGAAACCAGGTGATATTATCGGTCTTAAAGAAAAAAGTGAAGCAAATGCAGCACTGACTTCCCAGATCCGTGGTAAAAACCCTAAGTTTAGCTGGCTGGACTGGAACGAAGCAGATAAGAAAGGTACATTTATTACTTTTCCGGAAAGAGAGAGCGTTCCTGAGAACATCAAAGAACAGCTGATTGTAGAGTTGTACTCTAAATAATCATCTGCCGAAATGGTTTTGGGACCATTTCTTTATATTCGCACAATCTTTTCTAAAACAAATATCTTTCGGGCTTTTCTGTAAAGCCCGAAAGTTCAATAAAATCAAGTTTTAATATGGCAATATTAAACTTTCAGAAACCAGATAAAATCGTTTTGCAGAAGGCTAATGATTTCGATGGTAAATTTGAATTTCGTCCGCTGGAGCCTGGTTTTGGTTTAACCATCGGCAATGCCCTCCGTAGAGTTCTGTTGAGCTCCCTGGAAGGATATGCGATCGTGGGAATCAAGATCGATGGTGTAGACCATGAGTTTGCAACCATTCCTGGTGTTACGGAGGACGTAACAGAATTGATTCTGAACCTGAAGCAGGTACGCTTTAAAAAGACCGTTGAACAGGACCTTGGCCCTGAAAAGGTCGTTCTGTCTATCAAAGGTAAACCGGAATTTACCGCTGGTAATATCGGAGAAGCAACACCTAATTTTGAAGTGATGAATCCTGAACTCGTTTTGTGTGTTCTGGATCCATCTGCTAAACTGGATATTGAACTGACGATTGCCAAAGGTCGTGGTTATGTCCCCTCTGAAGAGAACAAGGTTAAAGATGCACCATTTGGTTACATCGCTATTGACTCTATTCATACGCCGATCAAGAATGTAAAGGTCGCTATTGAAAACTACCGTGTTGAACAGCGCACTGACTATGAAAAAATGTTACTGGAAGTCGCCACTGACGGTACCATTCATCCGGAAGATGCTGTTAAACAGGCTTCCCGCATTCTGATCCAGCACTTAATGATCATCACTGACGAAAATATCACCTTTGACAGCAAAGAGGATAAGAAAGAAGATGTGGTTGATGAAACTGTGCTGCAGCTGCGTAAGGTGTTAAAGACGCCGCTAGAGGATCTGGACCTCTCTGTGCGTGCTTTTAACTGCCTGAAAGCGGCTAAGATCAATTCTCTGAGCGAGCTGGTACAATATGAGCAGGAAGATCTCATGAAGTTCCGCAATTTTGGTCAGAAATCACTCACTGAGATTGAACAGGTATTACATGAAAGAGGCCTGCAGTTCGGCATGGACCTCATTCGTATGGGTGTTGAAGTAAACGATTAATTTTTATCACATAGGTCAATAAAGGCCGGTATTTACATTCCTTGACACGGTGTAAGTATAAAATTTAAGTAAAATGCGTCACGGAGATAAACAAAACAATTTAGGTCGCAAGAAAGCGCACAGAGATGCCCTTCTTTCTAATCTGGCTGCCCAGCTGATTACACACAAGAGAATCGTTACTACGCTGGCAAAAGCAAAGGAACTGCGTAAATACGTAGAACCTTTGATCACTAAGACTAAGAAGAACGCTTCTGAAGCGCAGATCAGTCATAATCATCGTTTAGTGTTCTCTTTCTTGCAGAATAAATCTGCAGTTAAAGAACTCTTCACTGTCGTAGGACCTAAGATCGGTGATCGTCCGGGTGGTTATACCCGTATCATCAAACTGGGCATTCGTCCTGGTGATAATGGCGAAAAAGCAATGATCGAACTGGTTGACTTCAACGAAGTTTACGGCAAATCAGCTGCCGGCAGTGAAAATCAGGAACCTGCTAAGAGAACCCGTCGTAGCCGTAGCACTGCTAAGAAAGCGACTGAGGAGAAAGAAGCGCAGACCACTGAATCTGCTATTCAGGATGCTGAAGTGGTAGAAGAAAAAGCTGTAACAGAAGCACCAGCCGCGGAAGCTCCTGCTCAGGAAGCGCCAAAAGCTGATGATACAGCCAGCGAAGCTCCTGCTGAAGAAGCAAAATAAGATCTCAATGTGACCCTCAGTCGATTGAGGTTCATAAAGAAATAAAGAAAACCTCCACTTATGGCCTTATCTGGCTAGAGTTGGAGGTTCTCTTTTTTAGACAGGGGCTTTGTTGAACTACTGGTATTTGCGTGCGCTCCCAAAGAAACTTGGGATTCCCTGTATTTGTTATTAATTTTGTAGTGAACAATCAAAATCATGGAAAAGAGAACAAAAATTATAGGCTGTCTGGCGTTACTGATTGCTGTAGCGGTAATCTGCAGGTTAGTGCCTATGCCGGCCGGTATTTATGGTATCACACCGATGTATGCAATGGCGATCTTTGGCGGAGTGGTCTTCAAAAAGGATAAAAAGTATGCCTTCTTACTGCCCATACTCAGCTTCTTTATCTGTGATGTGCTGATCCAGGTCTTGTATAGCATCGGCGCCTGGTCAACGCCAGGGTTTTATGAAGGACAACTGCTGAACTATATTCTATTTGCTTTATTGACCTTCGTCGGTTTTGGTATAAAGAAACCGGGTGTATTATCTGTGGGGATCGCCTCACTTATCGCACCAACAGTGTTTTATATTTTATCTAATCTGGGCGTCTGGGCATTTGCGGGGTTCTATCCGGTAAATGGCGCAGGGCTTAAAGCGTGTTATATAGCTGGCTGGCCGTTTTATTTTCCCTATAGCCTGCTCTCTACGCTTGTATTTTCTGCCGTACTGTTTGGGGTGTACCACCTCTATAAAAGCAAGACAGCTGCCGGGGAAAAAAATACCTTCGGACACGTTTAATGCAGGAAGGCCTAAAGGCCTGCCATCAGGATAATAAAAAAGCTAAGTCGTTTTTATACAACTTAGCTTTTTTATTGCCTGTGACGGCTGTTTAGTTAACCGTCCTGCCATTGGGAACTGCAGTATCCGGGTTGACAAAAACCAGTTTGCCCTTTTGGTCTTCGGACATCAGGATCATTCCGTTACTGACAATACCTCTCATTTTACGGGGAGCCAGATTGGCAACTACAGTTACCTGCCTGCCCACGATTTCTTCCGGTGTAAAATGTTCGGCGATACCGGAACAGATGGTTCTGGTTTCGGTGCCCATATCTACCTCCAGTTTCAGGAGTTTATCTGCTTTTGGGATTTTTTCTGCGGTAAGAATAGTTCCCACCCGCAGATCAATTTTGGCAAAGTCATCAAAGAGGATCTCTGCTTTACTCTCAGTGGCGGCCTCCTTAGCTTCCTGGGCAGGAGCGGACAGTGCTGCCGCGGCCTCCGCTTTAGCTGCACCGGCTGCCGCCGCCCCGTTTTTGAGCTTTTCCAGCTGCGTTTCAATCTCACTGTCTTCGATTTTGCGGAAGAGCAGTTCAGGAGCCCGGAGGCTATAACCTACACTCAATAATTTAATGCGTCCGCCATTTTTCCATTCCAGCATTTTGTCAACCACTTTCATCATGTGACAAAGCCGTTGAGCTGTCTGAGGAAGAAATGGGTTGATGAAAATGGCCAGGTTGGCCGTCAGCTGCAGACACAGATGGAGACAATTGTCAATTAACTGTTGGTTGAGTGGATTGGTTTCCAGTGATTTAGCCAGTATCCAGGGCTCTTTTTCCTGCATATAACGGTTCCCCTTGCGGGCCAGGTCAATTACTTCAAATAAGGCTTCCCGGAACTTATAGTTTTCTATGGATTGCTCGATCTTGATCCTGGCGTCCTCAATGTCCTTGATCAGTTGCTGATCACGGTCGTCCAGACGGGTGGCATGCAAGGGGGGGACCTTGCCGTTGCACAGCTTGTGCATCAGTACAAAACTGCGGTTTACAAAGTTCCCGAATATGGCTACCAGTTCGCTGTTGTTGGCATCCTGGAATCCCTTCCAGGTGAATTCACTGTCCTTAGACTCCGGCATAATTGTGGTTAAATAATACCTGAGTACATCTGCCATCGCCGGGCCTCCGTTCTCTTTATTGATAAAGTCATCAATATAATCCTGCATTTCCAGCTTCCAATTGCGGCTGGTACTCATTTTATCGCCCTCCAGGTTAACGAACTCGTTGGCGGGTACATTATCGGGCAGGATATTATTATGCAGTTTAAGCATAACCGGAAAGATGATACAGTGAAATACGATATTATCTTTTCCAATAAAGTGGACGAGTTTGGTATCCTTATCATTCCACAGGATATCGGCATTCATGCCATGTTGCCTGCAGTATTCCTTTGTGGCGCTGATGTAGCCGATCGGTGCATCAAACCACACATACAGAACTTTTCCTTCAACGCCGGGTACCGGAACTTTTACACCCCAGTCCAGGTCTCTGGTCACTGCACGGGGCTGAAGGCCGCTGTCCAGCCAGCTTTTGCACTGGCCAAGTACGTTACCCTTCCAGTCTGCTTTATGATCGGAGAGTATCCACTCTCTTAACCAGGCTTCATGTTTATCTAAAGGCAGATACCAGTGCCTGGTGCTTTTCTTAATGGGTTTTTCCCCGCTAAGGGTACTGATCGGATTAATCAGCTGTTCGGGGCTCAGGCTGGTGCCGCATTTTTCGCACTGGTCTCCAAATGCCTGGTTATAACCACAGTTGGGGCAAGTGCCCTGGATATAGCGGTCGGCCAGAAATGTAGCCGCCTGCTGATCATAATACTGTTCGCTTTCTTTGATTTCCAGATCGCCCTGATCATTGAGCTTTTTGAAAAAAGCACTGGCCGTTTCATGATGGATGGGGGCGGAGGTGCGATGGTATATATCAAAACTAATGAGCAGATCTTCAAAGTTCTGCCGGATAATAGGGTGGTATTTATCTATAATTGCCTGTGGAGTGGTACCTTCTTTCTTTGCCTGAATGGGGATGGCGGTGCCATGTTCGTCACTGCCGCATACGAAAAGAACCTCTCTTTTCTGGGCCCGGAGGTAACGGACATAGATATCTGCCGGCAGGTAAGCTCCGGCCAGATGACCGATATGTTTTAATCCATTGGCATAGGGTAATGCTGCTGTGATGAGATAACGCTTGGTTGAATTCATGCTACGTAAATATTATCCTACAAAAGTATTGCAATCTATGGCAATACCCAAATACCTGGCAGGGATAGGCACTGTAAATGTATATTCCATTAATTTTGTGGGGTAGTGTAGCGAACCCTTGCTTTTGCCCGTTCTTGCAAGTTGGAAGAAAAGTGCGGCTTTCTTTAAAATTTTGTAACTGTTTGGTTTATTTAGTATATTTTTGCATATATCAACATTTTTCGACCCGATTCGCAGGTATTATATAAATATTAAGAAGCAAATACGGCACGTAAATTGTGTTTTATCAATTCTTTGGAAAGCAGTATTTGAATATTGCCTTTGTTACGTTAATTAGACTTTTGCATGAAATATTTTGACCTATCACAATCTGTAGTCTATATATACATTGCTATGTTCCTGCTGGCTATGGGGATTACGATATTCTCTATACCTAATATCATATTTGTTGCCAAAAAGAAAAGACTACTCGATAAGCCCGATCACCGGAAAAAACATGTGAATGTTACACCTAATCTGGGAGGGATCGGTATATTTTCCGCATTTATTTTCGTAGCCTCTATTTTCAATGTGGGGTTTTATTTCACGGGATGGAACTGTATTCTGGGGGCGAGCTTCCTGTTATTTGTAACAGGGTTGAAGGATGATCTGGTTGCGATTGATCCCTATAAGAAATTTTTAGCCCAGCTGGTAGCAGCTATTATCGTGGTTTACCTGGCAGGTATCCGCCTGGAAAACCTGCAGGGCTTTCTCGGTATCCATGAATTACCCTATCTGGTCAGCTTTTTGCTATCCGTTATCGGTATTACCTTCGTAACCAATGCTTTTAACCTGATCGACGGGGTGGATGGCCTGGCCGGCAGCCTGAGCATGTTGCTGTTTACTTTCCTGGGTGTACTGTTTGCCGTCAATAAGAATATCGGATCAGCCATGCTCTGTTTTACCATTGCAGGGGCAGTTGCCGGATTCTTAAGATATAATATAGCGCCGGCCAAGATCTTTATGGGGGATACCGGTTCGCTGATCCTGGGATTTCTGGCCTCCGTAATGGCCATCTCTTTTGTCTCTAAGATGAGCCTTTTACCCGCTTCTTCTCCTTTGAGCGGTTTATTTACAGCTGGCAAAGGGAGTATTGCTATTGCGCTGGCAGCCATTATCGTTCCCGTTTATGACACTTTCAGGGTATTTACTACCAGAATATTAAGAGGATTCTCCCCGTTCCATGCTGACAGGACCCATGTTCATCATGTGTTGCTGGATATAGGGCTGAATGCAACGCAGGTCGCGGCGACCTTAGTGGGTGTTACGGTATTTCTTATCGCTGCTGCCGTTGGTATGGTGGCGCTGGGCTGGAATGTTACGATAGCTATCTTTGTCTTGGTGGTCTGCGCTACCTTGCTGCTGTACCTGGCAGTCAAAGTACGCAATCAGAAGCTGGAAAAGCAAAGGCTGGCGCAAATCGCGAAAGAAAACGCTAAAAAGGACAAATTGCAAAAAGTATCACTGGATGATTACCTTTCTTCTACTTTGACCAAGTCAGAAGAAAACTACCATGATGACCAGCATGTCTATTCCAAAGTACATTAATAAAAAAATATAAAGCGAAACGGGCAACTATTTCCTGGTAAGGAGTGCGTTGCCCGTTTTTTATTTTTATTGTTGTGGAGACCCTGTCAGCCGGTTTTTGAATGACTTTTACCTAAAAAAAGAGCCTTCTCCCGAATTTTTATTAAAAAGATGCCTTCGTTTTGAAGTCTTATTTATATTTGCCATATGAGTACCCAACAAGAAGGAAAATTCCAGGCGATTATTTCGCATGCAAAAGAATATGGTTTTGTTTTCTCCAGTTCCGAGATCTATGATGGCCTGAGTGCCGTATATGATTACGGACCCTACGGCAGTGAACTGAAAAAGAATATCCGCGATTACTGGTGGAAATCCATGACCCAGTTGCAGGAGAATATCGTGGGTATTGATGCGGCGATATTTATGCACCCGACAACCTGGAAAGCGAGTGGTCATGTGGATAGCTTTAGCGATCCGATGATCGATAATAAAGACAGTAAAAAAAGATATAGAGTCGATCACCTGATCGAAGCAAAGGCAGCGGAGTTGTCTGAAGCCGGAAAACAGGCAGAAGCTGATCAGTTGCTGGCTGAAATGGACCGTTTGCTGGCAGCAGATGATTACAGCAGCCTTCGTCAGCTGATGGATGATCAGAAGATCGTTTGCAGTATCAGTAAAACTGCGAACTGGACCGATATCCGCCAGTTTAACCTGATGTTCGATACTCAGCTGGGATCAGTAACAGATGAGGCCAATACGATCTACCTGCGCCCGGAAACGGCTCAGGGGATCTTTGTCAACTTTCTGAATGTACAGAAGACCGCCCGAATGAAAATACCTTTCGGTATCGCCCAGACTGGTAAGGCCTTCCGTAATGAGATTGTGGCCCGTCAGTTTATTTTTCGCATGCGGGAGTTCGAACAGATGGAAATGCAATTTTTTGTTCGCCCCGGCACTGAACTGGAATGGTATGAAAAATGGAAACAAACCCGTTTTGAATGGCATTTAAGCCTGGGAACACCCAAGGAAAAGCTACGCTTCCATGATCATGTGAAACTGGCACACTATGCCAATGCTGCTGTGGATATAGAATTTGAATTTCCATTTGGCTTCAAAGAGCTGGAAGGAATCCATTCCCGCACAGATTATGACCTGAGCCGGCATCAGGAGTTCAGTGGCAAGAAACTCACTTATTTTGATACGGAGATTAACAAGCATTATGTGCCCTATGTTGTTGAAACTTCTATAGGTCTGGACCGTATGTTCCTGTCTGTACTCTCTAACAGTTATGAGGAGGAAATCATTCATAAAGAGGACGGGTCCACAGATGAGCGTGTGGTACTGCATATTTCTCCTAAGATAGCGCCTATAAAGCTGGCGGTATTCCCTTTAACTAAAAAAGACGGCCTGCCGGAATTAGCACATGATATCTATAAAAAATGTGCCCAGCAGTTCAGGTGTTTTTATGAAGTTAAGGATGCCATCGGAAAGCGTTATCGCAGGCAGGATGCGATCGGTACGCCTTTTTGCGTAACCGTTGATCATCAGTCTTTGGAAGACCAGACGGTGACCATCCGCCATCGCGATTCTATGGAGCAGCAAAGAATAGCGATGGCAGATTTGATTGCTATGGTCCAGGACGCGCTTTAAACAGACAGGCTAAGTAAATCACCCATTTAGGAGCAGTGATTATGGGACTCGGTGGCCGTAAACGGGGATTTATTCGGTTTAAATCAACATTTATAGGCCAGGTGAGAAAAAATTGCCCCAATCTTAGGTCATACGCGCAAAAAATATTATTTTTAATACACAGTGGAACTGCTAATAGGCAGATAGTCATTGTAATAAAACCAATTAAAATTTAAAACCCATGAAGAAAGGTTGGATCATTCTTGTAATAATCGCCATTGTTTTAGGCGTATATGGCTGTAATGGTTATAACGGCCTTGTCAAACAAGATCAGCAGGTACAGCAGGTCTGGAGTAATGTCGAGACAAACTATCAGCGCCGTACAGATCTGTATAACAGTGTAATTAAAACAATCCAGGGTTCTGCTAACTTTGAGAAATCTACTTTAAATGATGTGATCAGTGCCCGCTCCAAAGCGACCAGTGTATCTGTAGATATTAATGATCCGGAAAGCCTGGCCAAATATCAGGCCGCACAGGCGCAACTACAGGGCGCTTTCAGTCGTTTAATGGCGGTATCGGAAGCCTACCCTGACCTGAAGACCACAAAGGCTTTCCAGGACTTCCAGACGCAGATCGAAGGAACTGAAAACAGGATCAATATTGCCCGCCGGGATTACAATGCCGCGGTCAACAGCTATAATCTCACGGTCAAGACCTTCCCTAAGAATATACTGTCTGGTCTGTTTGGTTTCCATGCCAAGGCTTACTACAAGGCAGATGCAGGTTCTGAGAAGGCACCGGATATCAATTTTGATATTAAATAATCTGTGCCTGATAACATTTTACCTGAGACGGATAAATCGTGCATCATGAGTTTGTTTAATAAGAAAAAAGATCCCGGATATTTTACGGAAGAAGAGCAAGCTGAAATTGTTCAGGCGATTAAAACAGCAGAATCGGCGACAAGCGGAGAAATCCGTCTTTATGTAGAAGGCCACTGCAGGTATGTAGACGCACTGGACAGGGCTAAAGAGGTTTTTGATGAGCTCCGTATGTTTGAGACGACTTCCAGGAATGGTGTGTTGATTTATCTGGCGATGAAGGACCGGCAGCTGGCCGTGTTCGGGGATGAAGCCATCCACGAAAAGGTCGGGCTGGATTTCTGGAAGCAGAAATTACAGCAGGTTAAAGAGAATTTTCAGCAGAAGGCTTATGGTGCAGGCCTGAAACTAATGATATTGTCTATCGGGGATGCGCTTAAAAACGCATTTCCGTATAACAAAATCAGTGACATCAACGAGCTGCCGGACGATATTGTCTTTGGCAAGTAGCTTAAAAATATTTATTACGTGTCTTTTTCCCTTCCCTATAAAGTTCGAAGTTTTTTTCTGGTCTTGCTCTGCCTGGTCACTTTTGCCAGCGCTCATGGACAGGATCTGAATCTTTTGGCTCCTCCCAATCCGCCGAGGCTTCTGGTGGACAAGGCGGGTGTATTGATCCCGGAACAGGCCCAGACCCTGGAACAAAAACTTGTGGCTTTTGATGACAGCACCTCTAACCAGATCGCGGTTGTCATTATCCCTACTTTAGATGGGTATCCGATTGAGGACTATGCAAACAAACTTTTTCGCTCCTGGGGGATCGGAGGCAAGAAAAATAACAATGGTGTATTGCTCCTTATTGCAGCACAGGACCGGAAAATAAAAATTGAGATTGGCTATGGGTTGGAAGGTGCTATAACCGATGTGCAATCTAAAAGTATTATCGACAACGATCTGGCTCCTAATTTTCAGCAGGGGAATTATTACAGGGGGATTGATCAGGCGATTAACTCTCTTGAAAAGGCAGCGGTAGGAGAGTACAAGGTGCCACGTGACCGGTCTGATGATTCCGGCGGTAGTGCTTTGGTCTTCTTTATTATATTAGCTATAGTTATCTTTATTATCATTGGCTCCAGCCGTGGCGGCGGTGGCGGCGGTGTTGCCAGTCGCGGCGGCTGGTCCAATATCCTGTTGCCGATGATCCTGGGCAATGCCCTTGGCCGTGGATCGGGTGGTGGCGGATTTGGCGGCGGAGGCGGCTTTGGAGGCGGCGGTGGCTTCGGCGGATTTGGTGGTGGCAGTAGTGGTGGCGGTGGTGCCAGCGGTGGCTGGTAAGGTTTTAGAAGTTGAGCGAATAATAATACTGAAATAAACAGGAATGCTGTTTTTGTAAGGCAACCGATGGTTATCTATGCAAAAACAGCATTTTTTGTGCACCTGAGGAATTTCTTTTTCTTATCCAGCCGTTCTGATTATAATAATAAGAACGTGCAGAGCTTTGCAGGCATTGGGTTCAATTGTGGCTACGCATGTAATGCTATTAACTAACTATCCGGGATGACACTGATCGGTAGTTCCCAGGTGTCCTCCCAGGCCATCATGGCATTGATGAGCCTTATTTTCTGAAAAAGAGGAAGCTCTTTTCCGGTGATGTCTCTTTCACGAAGGATGCCGTTTTTTAGGAGATGACTTCTATGAACCCCGTGCAGCAAGGGTTTTTTGGGTGTCCACCAATGGCTACCGTCATATAAGGCCAGATTTGAAAAACTGCTGTCGGTTAAAAAGCCGTTTTTGAAAATCAGAATTTCTGTTTCAGCATCCAACCCTTCTGTAAGTTCTTCAAAGATTGTACGGTCCGTAGACTTATAAGGGTATTGAATATTACCTGTGCTTACGGGTTGCAATCTGATGATTGTTCTGGGAGAATAAGGGATAAAGTTAATAGTTATTGCTTCCGGACTATAGACGACCCTGCATTTATGTTTTCGTTGTTCCTTAGGAAAGTCAGGATGCGTTGTGATCAGCTCATTCAGATTCTTATAGAGAACCTGGCCCCAATTATCCTGCTGGGTGCGAACAAACCGAGCTTCATGTTCTCGCATAAAATGAAGCTTGTTGTCTTCTAGCCGTATGGATTCAAGGAATGGGTACATATACTTTTGAGATCATTTCCTGGTATTCGGCCCAGGCATCACTCAAGGAGGTTATGCCGCCGCCGCTCTTAAAGATAAGACCATCGGGTGTGTTTTCCAAATAACGGATGATGACACAGCTGTCAAATACCTGCCCATTGTAATACCCCCATACACCTGTGTAATAATTCCTGTTATGTGTTTCCGCCTGCCGGATGATTTGTTTTGTAGCCACTTTAGGCGCACCCGTAATGGATCCGGCCGGCAGTATAGCGCTTAGTACATCGCCGGGATTATTCAGGTATGCCGGTCGTAAACGTCCGGTAATATGAGAACTAATGGTATAAAGGTCTTTTTGATTTGTCTTGATTTTTTCCAGATACCTGAAACTGGTGACTTCTACACGGGTAGCTACCTGGTGGAGGTCATTGCGGATCAGATCGACAATGGTGTATTGTTCCGCGATCTCCTTTTCGCTGCCCAGCAATCGGTCTGCAGAACCCAGTTCGTTTTCTTCTATTGTTCCTTTCATGGGATAACTGCTGATCTGGTCATTTTCTATCCGTATAAAAGGTTCGGGTGAAAAGTGTATAAACTGATCCCGGTAATTTAATTTGTATTTGCCCTGTCCTAGTGCATAGAGCTCAGATAGTCTATAATTTGTCTCCACAGGCGTGCTACAGGTCAGGTTAACCAGGTAGGAGTCGCCTGCCTGCAATCGTTGTCTCACAAGATCAAATGCTTTTTTATAGGCCTTAAATGGGATGGGATGTTTATGCCAATGCAGAGGTTTGCCGGATGGTTGCGTCAGGGCCGCCTTCGCCCTGACCGGATCTGAATGACTTAAATCAGGTGCCTGAAAATGGATCGTATTATCCAGTTGCTCCATTGCAGTCACTTCCATCTGCTTTCCTTCGTAGTCGGTCAGAAAGAAAAATGGCTTTTTTGCCTGGTAGAGGGCATTAATCCGCTTAAAAAATACTTCCTTTGTGTCTGTTATCATTCCTTATTGCAGTGAGCGCAAAAATATTAATAATTGATCATAATGATTCTTTTACTTACAATCTTGTCGGACTCTTTGAGTCGGCAAGAGATGGAAGAGGAAACCGGCTTGTAGCTTTTGTAGAAGTCTGGCCGGTAGATCAGTTGCCTGCAAAGGATTTAGAAGAAATCTGGCGCTTCGATGCCATTGTACTATCTCCTGGTCCGGGATTACCTAAAGATTATCCGGCTGTATTTCGGTTGCTAAAATATTGTCTGAAGGCTTCTGGCCCAATGCCGGTTTTAGGCGTTTGCCTGGGGCTGCAGACATTGGTGACCTATTTTGGAGGGGCCTTGTATAACTTACCCCGGATCCAGCATGGCCGGCAGGTGGATGTGTACATCGAGTCTTCAAACAATGCGCTGGCTTTGTTTGAAGGTCTTTCTGTCCCGCTCAAAGCAGGGCTCTATCATTCCTGGGGCATGGATACCGGGATTATAGTGCCCGGTCTGGAAGTCTTGGCCACTGCAAGGATACCGGATATTGGTGCCAGAGGGGAACAGGCCATTCCTGCCAGGCCTGTGGTCATGGCGGTAGGCCATAAAAGTCTTCCAGTCTGCGGGCTCCAGTTTCACCCGGAATCCTATATGACACCAGAAGGGAGCGTAATTATCTCTAACTGGTTAGGTATGGCCACCCGATAAATGAAGGAAAAATTAGCCGAAGTCGATTTCTGTATTATCCCCTATATTTAAATTTCTGCTGAGACCTTTCACACTGGCATCATTGCCAATAAGGGAGTTATCCAGTACGACTTCATGGAGGTTAGAGAAGGACCCGATGATACAGTCTCTGATCACCGATTGTTCAATAACGGTGTTGGCGCCGATGGAGGCATGTGGGCCGATAATCGTATTGGCCACCCGGCTGCCGGGACCGATGCTGACCGGCGGTTTGATAATGGCGTTTTCTATTTCTGCAGTCGGGTCTATTTCATTGCCTATTTTCTTAAGTAGTAAGGCATTGGTCTCGAGCAACGTCTCCTTGCGGCCGCAATCATACCAGTGCTTTACCTTGAAGGTCTGGATCTTTGCCTTGCGATGGATCATACATTGAAGGGCATCTGTCAGGTGAAACTGCCCTTCCGTTGTAATATTCTGGGAAAAAATATGCGACAGGCAGTCATACATGATGTTTGTTTCCTTGATCTTATAAAGACCTACCAGGGCGGTATTACTCATCGGGATCTTCGGCTTTTCCACTAAATGTTCCACAAATCCATCCCGGCCGACTTCGGCTACCCCGAATCCTCTGGGGTCATCGACTTTCTGGACGCCGATCATTGAATAGGGGCTGTCGAGTACTGATTTAATGTCAAAGTCGCAGATGGTATCGCCCATGACGATAAAGACTTCGTCATCTCCCACTAACTGCCTGGTGAGTGCAATGGCGGGACCTGTGCCGATTCTGGACGACTGAAAAACGTATTGGCAGTTAAGCTCCGGGTAGGTATAGTTGACATATTCCTCAATTTTCTCGCCCAGATAACCGATTATAAATATAAAATCCTGTATCCCAGCATCTTTTAACTGATCTACGATGAAATTCAAGATCGTTTTGCCTGCCAAAGGTAACAAGGCCTTAGGCTGTGTATAGGTATGGGGTCGAAGTCTGGCACCTGTTCCGGCTACCGGAATAATTGCTTTCATGAAATCGTTTTTTCTAGTCGTAAATTACCCTAAAACGCACGAATAGTCGTTATTTACAGATAATTATTTTATTGTTTGTACCGCTATTTTGCACGAATGTAGTAAATTCACGCCCAAATTACACTAAATTTCAAAAATAGAATCAATGCAAAGAGATAGCCAGGTTTTCGATCTAATTAACCAAGAGTTACATCGTCAGAGAAGTGGCATTGAACTGATTGCCTCTGAGAACTTTACGAGCCTTCAGGTGATCCAGGCAATGGGATCAGTGCTGACCAATAAATATGCAGAAGGGTATCCGGGCAGACGGTATTACGCGGGATGTGAGATTGTGGATCAGACAGAACAATTGGCAATCGACCGTTTAAAAGAAATCTTTAATATAAGCTACGCCAATGTGCAGCCGCACAGCGGTGCCCAGGCAAATGCTGCCGTTCACCTGGCCTGCCTGAAACCTGGAGATAAAATCCTTGGATTAGACTTGAGCATGGGCGGTCACCTGACCCATGGTTCTCCGGTAAATTATAGCGGTAAACTTTATGAGGCTCATTCTTACGGCGTTGTAAAAGAAACGGGGCTGGTCGATTATGAAATGCTGGAGAGCCAGGCACGTTCTCTTAAACCTAAAATGATTATCTGCGGTGCCAGTGCTTACAGCAGGGACTGGGATTATGCCCGTATCCGTAAAGTAGCCGACGAGATCGGTGCTTTGGTGATGGCTGATATTGCTCATCCTGCTGGTCTGATCGCTAAAAAACTTCTGGCAGATCCGTTTGATCATTGTCATATTGTTACCTCTACTACCCATAAGACACTTCGTGGCCCAAGAGGAGGCATTATAATGATGCGTAATGATTTTGAGAATCCATGGGGACTGACCGATAATAAAGGTAATGTACGTATGATGAGTGCGCTGCTGGATCTGGCTGTATTCCCAGGTATCCAGGGCGGGCCGTTAGAACATGTTATAGCAGCTAAGGCGATCGCTTTTGGTGAAATCCTGAGTGATGATTATACTGCTTATGCTAACCAGGTGCAAAAAAATGCACAGGCACTGGCGAAGGCTTTTGTCGACAAGGATTATAATATCATCAGCGGTGGCACGGATAACCATCTGATGCTGATTGATCTTCGCAATAAGGATATCAGCGGTAAGAAAGCGGAACAGGCGCTTGTTAAAGCTGAAATCACTGCTAATAAGAATATGGTGCCTTTTGATGACAGATCAGCCTTCATTACTTCAGGTGTCCGTTTCGGTGTGGCTGCGGTAACGACCCGTGGTATGAAAGAAGACCATATGGGCTTTATCGCCGATTCTGTGGATAAGATATTGACCAATGCGGAAGATGAGCAGGTGATCACTACAGTCAGAAAACAAGTCAATGAATTTATGACGCAATTTCCCTTGTACCCGGAATTGGGATAACTGAATTGTCTTTAAAGGGAGTTAATGAAAATAGCTCAGAGGCTGTCTGTTACTGAAAGGTGCAGGCAGCCTTTGAACTGTTAGGGCAAGCGAAATAATGTTATGATTTTTCTGATTTTAATTATCTTATCACTGATTAATACATTCCAATTTTATTTTCACCAGGGGTGCTGCTACTCACATTGACGTTATTAAAATTTGCAAAACTCCCTGTAACTGCAGATTGGCTTCCAATATAAATATGATGCTGATTGCTAGACCCTATAACACTTACGGAAATTGAATAAGTACCAACAGGAATTTGAATTGAAGAAGGGCCGGGTTTTGCATGAACACTTAACTGAAAATCTGTACCATTACTGAAACTAATGCCAAACTCATCAGAAGTGGTATTTGTAAATGAAAAGGTTATAAGTTGCACACAATCGCAATGGCTATTTGCATAATTTTGCGCGTTTTGATTCACGTCATTATTAGCCATATTGTCCACTTCTGCTTGTGATATGGGAGAGTAATATTTCCCAGCTGGTACTATATACTGTACGACCGATGGGACTGATACAGAACTTGAAGGGCAGTTGTTTCTTAATAATGAAGTGATTACTTCTTCGTTCTTTCACAAGTGCCATTTTGATTGGCAAACTCCTGTCCTAATTCGATTAATTCAGCAGTTGCCTTGGTATCGGCATCGTCTTGAGATTCAAATGAATAATACTTTTTCGCTGGAACTGTATAGGTAATAGATGAACCATTTACGCCTGGGCTACAATTGTTTCTAGTATATGTTTTCGACACTTCTGAATTATAGTAAAAACATTGCCCGTTGCTATTTGCATAATTTTGTCCAAAAGAATTTATGTCTGAAATCGCCATTGAATCGGCGGAGTATTGGGAAATGTGCGACCAATATTTTTTCGGAGGAACTCTATACGTAACTGATGTTCCAAATAGTCCAACAGCGCAATTGTTTTTTAAAAATGATTCACTTTTATAAAAATTATAGAATATTGAATCGTTAGAATTTTCATCAGTATTTGTACTATATGATAAGTTTTTAAGTATTTTTTGATCTTGGGTTTTAACAGTTTTAATTCTCTGAAAATTATCATAATCGTAATATGTAGTAATTCCCTGTGGATTTGTGTTAGAGGTCATATTGCCAAATGGTAAATAAGAATATCTATTTATCAGAATATTTTTATTTTGGCTATAGGTCAATACTGGTTGCAAGAAAAGGTTTATTTCAACCGATGTAGGAGCTTTGTTGGCAAATTCTTCTATTTTAGTTGCGCCTCCCAATAAGGACAATAAAATTGGATACTCAATATTTTCTATTTTTGCGACTGACCAGTGACCAGAACAAAAAAATTACTACTGTCAGCTATAATATCTTAAATTTACCCAGTCAAATCCAGGTAGACCAGAAGGGGATCATTAAATATTACTATGATGCGGCTGGTAACAAGCTGCAGAAACGCACCACGGAGATCACAGCCGGGGTTTCTAAAATCGCGGTGACGACCTATATCGGCGGGGCAGTCTACCAGAATGACATACTACAGTTCTTTGGCACACCGGATGGCAGAGTGAGGGCAAATACAGCAAAAAGTGCATGGATCTATGATTACTTCCTGAAGGATCATCTGGGCAATACCCGGATGATGATCACCGATGACTATAATGTATCCAGTCCGATACTGGAAGCCTATAGCTACTATCCTTTCGGTCTCCAACAGAAGGGAATAGGATTAACACAGGAAACTAATCTGCTGCATAACAAGTATACTTATAACGGAAAGGAATTACAGGAAGACCTCGGGCTTGACCAATATGATTTTGGAGCACGTTTCTATGAGGCGCAGATTGGTAGATGGAGTACGCAAGACCCATTAAGTGAAAAATTTCTCCCTGCATCTCCATATTCTTATACAGTTAATAATCCCGTTCTATTAAATGACCCAACTGGAAAGGATTGGTCAATTACTATTTCACGGTAACAAAGTAGATTTATTTAATGGATATTCATGGTTTGGTTTAAAACGAAATAGCAAGACGGTTCCAGCATATAATCAAAAGGCTGTTGATTTAAGGACAAATTTTATGTCCTATCCACAAAATTATATCAATTATCGAACGCCTGTAGGAGCAGCTCAATTACAAAACATTTATGCAAATCCTGGTAGTGCTACGCGAGGACAACTTGCGGCTATTATGAGATATTATTTTCAAGGAGACTTAAATAATGACGACAAATGATAATAAAGAGAGTATATATTTTAGTCATAATTACATCTATCCTTATTTTCTGTTTATCTTGTTCTTTTCAAAAAGAAGTAACGCTTATTGGCTTTGCTTATAAAAATGATAGCATTACAATAAGACAAGGTAAACAGATCTTATTAAATATACGTGTTACTGGCAGTGAGGATAAGAACAGACTTTGTTCATTTAATCAAAAGATTAAAGCGCTTCAATCTCCCAAAGGTATCCAATTAAATATCCGATTGGATTCTTCTGGTACAAATTTGTTAGATACAATTGTTTTAATACAAAAGAATTCTAAAGAGCCTTTCATTTCATTTTTATATCCCACAGAAACAAATTCTAAACGAATATTATTTTTAGGCGATGAAACTGATAGTAACTATATTAAGTATTAATCTGCATAGTGACTTCTACGAACTTTTGATAATGTAGCGGGATTAATAAAGCCCATAGCGGGAGTGGCAGATGAACAGGCTCCAGCCAATAATAAAGGGAAAGATCATACGCCGCCTGCTAGAATCCGGCTTGTTCCATGATCTGGATAATATTGGGGTTGGTGTCCTTTATACATAAATTTATCTGCGTCTGGTCGGCCCAGATAATTGTTCAATACCTCCCTCGCTCTGGGGAATTAATTGTTGCTCGCCCTCTGCCTTCATGGCGAACTAATGCGTTTGTTTTTCTACATCCTGCTGGTTCCATTTATCAAAATATTCGTGGTATGTAATGCCTATCTCAGGCAATATGTTTTAGGTCTGTTTCTTCCTGTACTTCTAGAGTTCAAGACTGCTATTTGGAAAACCGACTTCGTAAAAACAGGCAGATGTCTCATTTTTTGAAATTGTTACATGTGAATAATACTGGAAACCGATCCATTAAGTTCAAGGTTGGGGTAGGTGCTACAGCTGGAAATACAAACGGTAGAATCCAAGCAATCGTTACAAAAGCAAGAGGATTTGCGAACTTTGAAAAGTAATGTTTTTTCAGGACGAGACAATTGGCATAACTTAGGGCTTCTTTACAATGTGATCAGTAATAATTTAGGAACAGGAGTAGTTAAACGAGATAGACGGAACTATAATAAAAATAGCAGACATGGAACAAATTAGAAATCCCTCGAAAATAGAAAAGAGTGTCATAGCTTTCTTATTGAAAAGAGCGAAAGTTAAATTGCCAGAGTATTTGGTCGAGGAGCTATTAGTATCTTCAATGAGGGATGGCAATATGGGAAGCCTATATTTGTTTCCTGTAGGCACAATAGGTAAAAAGAGAACATTTGGTTCTTGTATAAGTGAATGGGAATTTAAAGATGACGATGGAATCAAAGTCTTAGTGTCTTTATATTTAGATACGGAAGGGAACCTATTTGAACTGGATGTCTGGAAAACAGATTTTGGATCTCTCCTAAGATACCCCTCCATATCGGGTGATTTTAATCTGCAGCAACCTCTCTGAACATTATATACCAAAGCATCGGGATATTCGGTAATATTACGAGCCGCTCCCTTGGCGGCTTTGTTATTTTATAGTGTTATCATAAAAACGAATTATACCAATAGACGCTTCAAAGTAAATGATAAAGTTATTGTTCCGATTGAGAGGGTAGAATGTAGAAGGCAATTATATCTGTTTTGATGCGGAATATAAAGACATGATAATAAAAGATACATTATTGAAAGTGAAATAAAGTTTTACACCTTTATTGAATCCCAATTTAGCAATAAAAGATTTAAAACTGATGATAAGAAAAAATAGGCCTCTTATAGTTGTATTTGTTATTGGTATGATTGCATACCTTATAGCTGATTTGCTTTTTAATGACACCCCTCTTTACCTGGTTGGTGGGGTATTAGGCACATTGTTGAAGCCGCTTGGATTACCAAAAGGGTTTTATATAGTATGGTTACTTGTCTTAGTTGGAATAGTGGCTTTATGTTGGAAGATTAGTATAAAAGTATTGAAGTGGCTAATGCTTATCTTGATATGGGTATTGTTATATTTGATAGATGTTGCTTTTTATGAGTTATTACCCGATATAACGAGTCGTGCTGCTACTTGTATCCATATTGGATTGTCGGTACTGATAAAAAGTAGTTTATTAGCTTGCATTTATTATACTGTGTGTAAATTCCGGTAATGAACCAAATATGTTAATATTCTCGTTGGTAGGTGTGTTCCGTAGGATATTTCTACCTTCAGAAGATAGGATCTTCAATCCATTGCATCCTGACTTATGACAACAACATTACGAAGCTGTACCCATACAGGTAGATGTCAAGCGAAGCTCCGGCATTATAAGCCAGTTGACGGACAGTGATACAACAGCAATATGCTGGCGAAAGGTAAGCATTCTACCAACCACGTGTTGTTGTTGGATTTCCAGCGCTTTAGTTTTGCCTAAATTCAAAGAAAATGGCAACACTAAAATCTCAATCCATGGCCGAGCTACTCAGCAACAAACCGG